>Ga0208980_10000014_pt1 | contig 71556 bp, 106 predicted proteins | sample WetSurMetagenome_3_FD_187993 | JGI IMG/M metagenome (GOLD analysis project Ga0208980, IMG submission 187993) | Wetland microbial communities from Twitchell Island in the Sacramento Delta, sample from surface sediment Aug2011 Site A1 Bulk (version 2) | ecosystem: Environmental > Aquatic >...
CCCAAAGAGACTCCATCTTATACCATAAAAATTGACCTTGGGGCCCCCTAATATGTCGTTTATGGGACCCGTCCGGATACTTATAAATGAGCCTCAACCAGGGTACCGTTACCGGGGATCCTAACATCTTTCTACTTTTGACCTAAAGAGAGACCGCGACCTCGGATACAGCAACGTAGGATCCCCTCTATTTTTTAGAAAATTTTTCCTATGTTATAGGCGCCCTTAGTTGCGTAAACCCACCAGAGAATCATAGTTGATAAGCGCTTAAGATTTTCCTTTCTTAAGTGTATACAAACTATTTTCCCCAGGTTCCCACGTTCATAAGAAAGCTCTTTATGACAAACATTACAAATTATCGTCATTGGTTTACCAATCCCCACTTCTTGATAAACGGAGACGGTTCCTACAGGACTTTTAAAAATCATTGCTATTCCCCCATCATGTTAGTTATTCCTTACGGTAAAAAAACGTAGTACCATTGGCGCTACGTTTTCGATTTCCTGGAATTTTTTTGGTACATTTTTAGGATCCTTTTACGCCTTCGAATCCAGGTATTCCAGTTATTCAAAGCTCGTTCATCACTGCGGGATTTACGTCCAGTCTCTCCGCATTCACAAATAACACGCCACCAACCAGAATCAAGAAATAGTTTTAGGCCTGTTCTCCCACAGGTGCATGGTTCAAAATTCATTTTTACTCCAGATTAGCGACTACCTGCACGTTATTAAAGAACACATATGAATAGAAAATATTGAGCGTGGCCATAACTATATACGAGGCCAGAGGACTCACCATATAGAGTTCTTTAATAAAATAGTTCGTAGCAAGAGTCGCAGTGATCTTCATAGATATGACAAGGGCCGGCTTATTTACAATTCCGGCCATTATCGGATTACTCTCCACGGCTCCGCGTGGAAGAGCATAATATGTTAGAGCACAATCTGACAGTTGAAGAAGATCGTAGGAAATGAGCATGATCGATAGTTCTGTGCTCTCCTTCGAAATTGGACTAATCCTCTCCATAAACTGTGCATGCCCTGTTTCTAGCGAAAGGCAGAATATCAGAACTAAGAGCCATTTCATTTTTTTCCTCTTGAATACTTTAGCACTTTCCTGGCCCATTTAATATACACGACCAGAATACACAGTGCAAACAGAATCTCCACTAACTAACCAGATAGTACAAAAACTTGGCGACACCCTTTACAAAGCCCCATAGAATCCAAAGAATAAGTCCTAGGGCGACTGCTCCACATGCGAGGAACAACAGGGTAAGAAAATAAGCTCCAATCATATTTCAATCCTATGATATTTATCCAACGACTTGTGCCAAAAGCGGTCCCCTGTTTCGGGGTCATGAAAAAACTCTTTTACAGTTGTTTCCCATATTAAAGGAAAGAGGCGCCTCTGGCAAATTACCCAGAAGCGCTGTTTTCCCTGATACGCAGAAACTCGGTAGGTTCCGTTCGGAGTTATAAAAACGTGGCGGTTAAGAAGTTTCATTCGGCATAGGCCACGAAGATAAAAGACACATCACTTATATCGCGGACATCCATGACGAATCCCATTGTCTTCCTGTTTTCTGATTCCCAGATGGAGAGGAATACAGGAAGATCCTTCATCTGCCCTCCGTTGAATTTTGCGGAATAATAAGCAAGAGGAGTCCATGGAACTCTACTGATTTCCTCGTGCTGCAGTTTTGTCCATCCAGGCATATCCTTTTTTGAGATAGCCCTTAGTTCAGACAGTGTACCTCCACCATAAGGAGTCTTATAGATTGCGGTTGCCCCATCAATCTTGAAATATGCGTCTCCCGTGGTGATATCATGTTTCTCAATGATTTGCGTGGTCTTGGTGTTTGTGATCATCAGATGATAGACGGTATACGTTCTATCAAACTGAGAAGCACAACCCGTGAACAGCAACACTCCTAGAAGCAGAAGCGCTATGCGTTTCATTTTCTTTCCTTGTGTGATTAATCGATGTAGTATCCTAGAACAAAGCCGAAGATTGCCCCATTTCGTTTTCGGACCTTCACCACATCTCCATTCTTCAGCTGACCCCAGATGATTCCTTCTGTTTCGGCGGCTATCGTATCACCATCCTCGAGAGTGACAATGACAATCCACTTTTCACTCTCGTGATAGGTGTTCGTAGTCGTTCGTCCTTTGGAGTCAATTCCGGTACCAACGGAGGTATGTTCGGGATCGTACGACAATTGCCGCACTTTTCCCTGAAGATATTCATTGGTGCCAAAAGCATATTCTCCCACCATTAATATGATGAGGATGATAATAGCACCAAAGAATAATTTCATACCGGCTTCCATCCAGTCCATGATTATGCCTTATAAAGGTTGATAAGATACTTGGCTCTCTTTGAAGGCTTCTTTGTGAGAAACGGAATTCGTGTTCCTTTTTCATAAGCGAACATACTTGGTTCTGTGAGATCGATAATATCACCCTCGATGAGATCTCCCAACCACCAATGTACTCCACGGCTTGTTCGTCTATAAAAGGGATGGTATCCGAGCTTTTTTAATCCAAGATGATAAGCTGCTTCGGAAAGAACATAGCAAAGTCCATTTAGACCCCTCTTATGTTTATATGCGGGGAGTACAAGTTCAGCCCGGTGTTGAAGCGCGATTTTTTGCAGTCGCATCAAATCGACGCTATTGAATCTTTTCATGCGTTACGATATTCCTCTCTCAACTTCATGAGCAATTTGCCCAAGTGATTTTCACCCACCCACCCATCGTTCACAAATTCCATACCCCAGAAACGATCTGCCCAGTTATTACCTTCGATGAGTTCCTCATCACCTGTGGCGATTAGCTTTTCCTGAAGTCGTGGAATTGCAAACTTGATGCGGAGGAGATCCTCCATTATTCCTACTTTTACCTCTTCCCAATCTGGTCTCAGAACACCGACCATATTCCCTAGCTTCTTAGCCTGCCCAGGAAATATCCCTTCGAACATTGCCCCATTCATGGGAATGGTCTTCGAAGCCTGGTAAGCATTTTCAACACTAGGAAATAGAAAATCCCCGACAGGTATGGGACATGGGTAGAAGTTAGATAGGAATCGGTATTCGTCGATAAAGCGGTCGATCATTGATCAGCCTTTTTCTGTGCGAGAATGTAGATAGACCACCCGATCATTCCGATGGCCATAATAAAGAAAGCTCCCATTCCTGGCACTCCTATATTTCCGATAAACGCGAGTGCCCAGATCACCAGATTGGTAATCACGTATGCTTTCATTGTATTTTGATTCCTAGTTTTTCCAGATTGTTGTTTAGGTACTTTGCCAGATCCTCTATCAACTGATTCACTTCAACACGATTCAGCTCTTCAGCTTTATAATGTTCAAAGCGGGATATATCCCAGTGCATCATCTGAAGGTCAACCCAGCTGTATGTCTTATCAATACCTATTTCAAGAACAACAAGCCACTCTCTTCCCTCAGACATCTCGGGACCAATAACTTTACCGAACTTGATAAGATCGGGACCACCAATTTCAAACTTGAAGTACTTCCCAATCCACTTTGTTTTGAAGTCTTCCCAGACCGAAGCTTCATACTGACTCCTTAGAGCCTGGTACTCTTCTCGTGCCTTAGTCGACTCCTTATGCGCAGCCACCATCCTCTTTTCAAGGGTGGCCACGGGTTTCTTCTGTTTCTTTTTCACAGTTGATTTCATGACATTACTCCTTCCTTCTTCTCCCACTTATTCTGCTTGGGAGGCAAAGGGTTCTGTCGATCAAATTGCTCAAGCTTATCTTTCAGCCTGTCAATCACATATTGAGATCCATCGTCGAATCCTCTCGTATAACCCATCTGATACAGGGCCAGTCCGAGCAGACATGCGACAATGAAAAGTAACAGCTCATACCAGATTACTGGTGCCTTCAGTCTTCTAAACAATTAATCCTCCAAAAAAAATAAAAAAGCAAAAAAGCACGAAGCTCATTTCCTCAACTTGGTGAGTTCACGGACTAGTGCGTTAATTTGAAGAGCCTTACTCCTCACCTCTTCACCCTTCTCTTCCTCTAGATCGTACGAAAGTTCGACAAGTCGATCGGTGATCTCATCGACTGTTTCTGCGACTTTCTTCACTTCATCTTTCAGTGCCATGTCATTGGGTCCTCTTAATAGTCAGAATTTTCCCTTCGTTATCCACGGTAATCCAATACTCGGGAAAGTAGTTCGCACAACCTCCTCCGGCTGTTTGGGCATATTTAGCTTTGTATCTGAAGGAGGTGTAATGTGGAGTTGACTCCATAAGACCACTCTTCAGTGCCTTTTCCACGTCTCCGGGAAGAATATCTCCAGAACGAAGAGTTCCGATCTTATTGAGAAGAGCGATATCCTCATCCTGTTCTTTGTTTATCTGGACGCATCCAAAAGTCAGAGGCCCAAGGAAAAGCATTACGATCAAAAAATAAAAAAGTGCTTTCATTACATCTCCTTTTATAATAGGTCCAACGCGGCTCCGCAGTTTTGGTGAAAACAAACTCTCTATACCTTTAAGCGCCAAAAAAAGAAAGGCCCCGTTCATGCTCGGGGCCGGTGACGTTGACGTTCAAATATAGGAGTGAAAAGATGCATGAACTCCTTACGTACTCCGAAACTTTCCAGGACCTTCAGAACGACGAGGAAAGAGAATCCAAAATTGAAGGAATCATCCCACAGAAGGAAATGATCGTTCACCTTTAGAATTCGTTCCGCCATCTTCTCAAGAGGTTTCCCCAGACGATTTCTTATGCGCAGAGCTGATTGCATCATCAACTCTTCCTGCATTGCAGCACCTTTGTGAAAACGACCAAAGTCGTGTGCTACGACAATGTTCTCAAAGCGCTCTTCCCTGTACCATATCTTGGGAAAAGCATATCCCTTGGGAAAGACGATATCTCCTTCAGAAACTTCGGGAATATATACGCCCTTCCATTTGGGAATGATGATGACACGTTCCTCGCCCATAGCTTCGGTGAGATATATTCCCTGTCTGCATCCAATGGAATCCAACATCACGATCAGAGGAATATGCGCCTGTTCAAAAGCAGAGGCGACAGGTTTAGTCATATACTCATGATTAAACTCCTCATTGTGCTTGTATTCCTTCACGATGTCCCAAGGATGCTGCTTTCTTCCCACCAGATTTTTCTCAGGAACTTCGGGAGGAGGCCCATCGCTCCAAGGTTCCCAACGAGAAACAGTTCCAAGATTGAGAAGTCCGGAGACAACGTAATCGTCATATCCCAAAATACGACGCTGTCCTCCACCTGTGTTGGTTTGAATGGGCGCGAAACGTGCTGCAGGCTGATGAAAGAATTCATTAAACAGCCTCTGGGAGGGGAGCAAGAGTCTCTCGCGTAAGAGCCACTTGTCCTCCAAAAATACATCACGAGAAATATTGGGACCAATAGGCCCACTATTGTGATGTCTCGACATTTAGTCTCCTTTCTAGATTATTATGATCGAGATTTTATCTTACTCTCTTATACCATTATTCGCCCTAAGCAGGAGTTCTGCAACAGCCCTTTCAACCCTCCGTAATCGCTCCAGGATGTCCTGCAGGACGGGTCCCTCTATGATCTCGTCCGCTTGGGCATAGTTGTTAGGTGGAGGCGCTGTAGGGGGCACAGGCATCTGTGAGTGTACCAACGGTAGCCCCTCCAGTTCCGCTATCACCTCTTGAAGCGTTTTTCCTTCGGGTGTCTGAGAAGAACACTGTTGCGCTTGGACATTAAGGTGCATCATATCCTGCACCATCTGTTGAAGATCGAACGACATCTTATTACCTCATCAATAACCACAAGGCTCCGTAGAGTAACCCGAAGATCCAGGGGTTCATAAAAAAGAAAATCAAATAAATAAGTCTGAGAAGAAATGAATCCCAGTTCATTCCCAAGGCTATTCCGCCAAGAACTCCTCCCAGCCAACGATCGGTACGTGAACGATAAATCATATAGTAAGCTCCTGCTTTGTGCGCTCGACTAAACCACACCGTGCACAGGTTCTCTTTTGAACAATGAAATAACCTATGGTTGTGGTCTTACCCGAAGCATTGACGCGTGTTACAGGCGAATTCTTTTCCTCTTCCCATTTTGACCAGCGATGAAAGAAGGACCAGTAATTTTCAGCCATGCATTTCATAGATTATATTTCCTTACCAGTTCCATTGCTACTGGTTTAAGTAGTTGAAAGTTTTCCGCGTCAGCCCTAAGAAAGGCATCAGCGAATGTAACCAGAAAAGACCCATGATTACCGAGACCATTCGCGATATCAATATAGAGGGCCCGAATAGACTCATCTGTGAGCGTCTCCACGATCTTCGGATGTGTCTCACTTCCTGATCCGTCAGGTCCTTCATCAGACTGTCGATCACGAAAACTTTTGGTGAAGACCCCATCTTCAAAATCCTTTCCAAGCTGAATAACATTGGTAAACTTATAGGCGAAATCGGATTCTCCCACCAATCTCAGGTATATAGGAATCTCCCCATTGGAGAAGCCATCATACATACCATTTTCAAATATTACTTGTGATCCCTGACTGTAGTCGTTGAAAACATAGCCCAGTACGCCCGGGCTATTTTTCAGACACGATACTTTCAGACGGACCATAGTTCCTACCGGAAGACTCATGGTCTTTCCTTCCATTCCTTATAATGATACCGTATCGTTAGTGGTCCCAGATGTAGGTTATCATACATGTAGTTCAGTCTATCAGGCCTGCTCCAGCCCTGAACATGACCTTTACCCCATGACCAACACTCTGGATCCCAATCCCACTCGAATTTCATTTTCTACCTCTCTCATCTGATATATTAAAAATCCAACGCCCTACTTCCCTATACCGTGCAATCTTCTTTTCGAGATGGTGACCATCACCTGGATGTGTTTCGAGATCCATGATAGCGGTACTCAATCTCTTCAGAAGAAGTTCTTCAATCATTTTCAGATTCTGTACGGTGAGGCCGCGTACCTGTGGTTTTCTGATTCTTTCTACAGAAGCTCCGGAATAAGTTCGATTACATTCCGAGATGAGTTCTTTAGCCTCATCCTTATCAAAGGCAATTATCTTTACTCGATGTGGAATCATCTCCGGCTTTGCATCCTTAGTCGGAAACGCTTCCTTATAGCCGCTCCTGTAGTAGATCATCTCAATCATCCAGATGATCTTGCTCATTTCTTTTCCATGGAATGAGTAAAGTCAGTAATACATTGTATGACTACGCCTTCTTTTCCTTCCACGCAGGAAGTGAAAAGATTAATAATCTCCCTCAACTTGAGTTGGTAGAAATTATCCTGGCCCAGAATGTCATTCAACACTTCGAGATCTGCAGCCATGGAGACGGCATTATCTCCACGAATGAAGACACCTGTCCAATCTTTTCCAAAGCGTAAGGGCCCTGTTTCGATGCGACTCATTTTAACAGCTCCTTAACTTCTTTTTGTGTAATGCCCAGTTCCTGGGCAATTTCTTTTATACTCTTACCTCGTTTTTTCAGTTGGAGAGCCAGAAATTTCAACATCTCCTTCTTGGCCTTCTTTAAGTCGTCCATTTCTCTCAACCTCCCAAGTACCATCCCGAAATAACTTCAATTCAAAATCAAAGTTAGGAAAATTCAGAACAGTAACTCCAGGATTACGTTTCTCCACCTGACATGGAAAACCTCCCGAAACAGTGAAGCTCGGAAGTATCGTTTGGAGTGCTTCATAAATACTTTCGGCTACACCACTACTACGTGTATTCCATTTTTCTACGGCTTGTAGATCAGCCTGAAAAAGATGTAGAGTCATTCCTGCTGGACTTACTCTCGGTCCCTGGGCTCCACAACTACATCGCACAAAGCGTGCCTGGGTGTCTTTGCTTATATCCAGCTCGATAGTACTCCCTCCGCAGAAGGGGCAATTCTTCGCCTCTACCCTACTCATTGAACATTCCGTCCAGATCTAGTGGCTCGAAGTCTCTTGAGTGAACCCATTCCCATCTATCATCACGATAAATAAGAAATAAGGTATTGACCCAAGGAGATCCTGTTACATCTTTCATATTCAGATCTTCCTCAGTTCGAACTTGATAGACCCCATGATTCTTTTTCGTCTTCTTATCCGTAACAATAAAGAGTGACATTATTCTCCATAACCTTCCTGAAGGAATACTTTAAACCATTGGTTCTTGGTGATAACAAAATAAAGAAGTAATATACTTCCCAAGGGAATGAAGGCAAATACCCAATCTACAATAACGAACAGAATTAGGCATGCCATTGTGTATTGTCGTTGATTCATAAAAAACTCCTATAATTAAAGGTTTCAATGCTTTAAATCTTATACCTGAAAACTTGATTTTGTCAATTATTTTTAGTATACTATACCTACCAAACTACTTGAATAAGTCCACCAATTTTCCTATCATATAGTCATGACAGTCGTAAATCATGCACTTACCGGCGCCGCACTAATGTTAGCCCTTGCAAAACTGTTTTTTGGCTCACTGTCACCAGTGACCTTTTGGGTTCTCTTAGTATACGGCTTAATCGCGGGATCTCTTCCCGATACTCTAGATTGGTTCCTGTGGTTCATTAGCGGAAAGAAGCTACAGCGCTGGGCCATCACTTATGGATGGTTTCATAAAACAAAGATGGGACATTTAGTATCGGCCCTTCTTATTGCACCGTTACCCCATGTACTTGGGGACCATTTTATTCATCCTCCCGTTTTAGCAAATAAAGGGACAGATCCATACGGGGATGAAATACTCATTGAGAAGCCTATTAAATTAAGTCGACATGACATCCTTTGGCTTCTTGGTGAATTAATGATGTTTCTATTCTTTATTATACTGGTGGGGATATATCTATGGCCTTCTTAATCAATCCAGGCGATATCATTATCGTCGATAACTATAATGGAAATTTCCTATCAAAAGCGATTCGCTTTTTTACGAATAGTTGGACACATACCGCTGTTGGGTTTGTCAATATTCCAAGGAATCCTTTAGCGGAACAAATGCTTTTTGAAGCGAATATCATGGTAGGATTAACAGCTTGGGATAAGACCTTCGATGACTATGGAATGGATGTTCGGGTTTATCGATGGAAGAAAAAAGTAGCTTCCGAAAAAGCTGTTTGGGAAATTTTTGATGCATACAATGGGAATACATATGGGTTTGCTCAACTACTGTGGTTTGTTTGGAGATGGGTAATCGAGAAACTCCACCTTCCCAAGCGCTGGGCAGTTTATAACTTCTTCCCAGGAAATGAAATTTGTACAGAAGTGGTTTACGTATTTTTCAAAAAATTAAACGACACCGTCGTTAACGGAGCCCTTCAAAGGCTTGGACGTAATCAAAACTCAGTTCACCCAGGAGACATCATTGCGATTTGCGAAGATCTTTGCAAAGTTGATGCCCTGGAAATGGTTTATAACAGACAACGATAAGATACATATATGAACCTATGGTGCCCAGATTGTGGAAGTACCTCTTTCTTCTACAACACAGTTGAAAAAGAAGAGGATAAGCAAGAAGGTATGACCATTGTAACAGACCACATGAAATGTAAGAAGTGTAACAAAGAGTTTAACATCAAGTGGTACGAATACATTCGGAACAGCTGGTTAGAGAATCAGCCAAAAAGTTTTAAACGAAAATAAATGGAGGAAGGGTAGGAGGGGCGACTCTCCTACCCATATTTTTATATGGCCCAACAAGCATCAACAGGCGATCCTAATCTATTTGCAAACTATCTCTTTAATGGATATTCTAGTACTCCAAATACGGGACCCTTTATCTACCTCTCGGGAATGAGTACAGTTTTTCCAGGAACTTATACTATACCTAATGTTCCACAACAGCCCTGGCTTCAACCTAATATAGTTATCAATACTCCCCAGGTTTCTTTTACTCCATATGTATCCGGATCTATAAATCTGGGATCTATGCACAAGGACGCCTTTATAACATTTGTTAGGGCACACCTAACGGGAAAGTGCCTAGTCTTTGTAGAGCCGGGTGATGATAAATATAGAATAGTAAATAAAATAGAAGCCCTAAAATTTGCGTGGTTTCATTTCTGTAATATGTTCGTAGCCCCAAATTTTAAGAGTTATAAGGAGTTACAATACTCCGATGAAGAATGGACAATCTTCTTCAAACCAGCAGAGACGTCAGAAGAGTTACTTGAAGCATTTGAGTTTACTTTTGATCAGATCTGTGAAGCACTTTCAATTTAAGGAATATATGCAATTAAATGCAGCAAGATTGACATTACGTGGTCTGTCAAGAAGTAAGGCCCAGCGATTTTGTGATGAAATCGAACGTATGAGGGGACATACAAATTTAAACCCCGAATGGATTTATAATAGAATAAAGCGACTCCTTCTTCCAGGGAATTATATAGCATGTGAGACATGTGGAATGGCAACAACCTTTGAAGGTATTACCATTGACCACAAAGTTCCCAGAGCAGCGCATAAGCACTATGAAGGAAATATTCATGGAGTTGAGAACCTGGAACTCATTTGTCCTACTTGCAATTCATTGAAAGGACAAAAGACACTCCCCGATTTTCTTGAATTTTTAAGACACAGGAATGAGCAAATTATACAGCTTCGCAAATCCGCTGGACGGAAAGACGTTGTCGCACCTCTATTCCCAACCATCGGCCTGGGAGAACAAATTTTTGGTCCAGATACCTCAAGTGATAGAATTAAAGCACATAAGGCAACAGCTAAGGGAAAACATAAAAGACCTAAACGCGGTAGGCCACGGAACCATCACCCATAATTTCGGAAACGAAAACGAAGGTGTTATCTTTACATTGCGTGATGCAACTAAACACGTAGATGTTCACTTAACTATTTCGTTAGAGTCTCTATCTAAATTAAAAGTGATCACTAACATGGCTATTCTGGGATTTATCGATACTCACCTTGTTGTTGTAAAAGAAAAGGAAGGACTAGCACATATACTAAGCACCGACGAGATGCTTAATTACTTACGTGTCCTAAGTCTTTCAGCCCCCAAGATTATTAGTGAGGCCTCCTTGGTATATTCTGAAATGGTGGAGATGTTTTCGGAACGTAACGAGGAGTGGTCTTTAAATACAGTCTATACTCCGTACAATAGAGAGAAGTTATCTCTCAAATTGGATATGTTGTATTTTCTTCCACTAAAGGAGTTATTGGACGAATTAGCATTTATACGAATTGAATCATACACCAACTGACATGGCAACTATAACAATAAACAGACAATTAAGACTGACAGACGATCAGTACTTTAAGGAAGAAACGACAAAAACTCAAGTAGTCCTACATCATACCGTGGGCGGTAGTGCGAAGTCAACCTTCAACTACTGGCAATCCAACCCAGACCGTATCGCGACCGCATACCTCGTGGAACGTGATGGAACTATCTATGAAGTGTTTGATCCTTTATATTGGGCACATCATCTTGGATTGAAACATCCTCGTAATGGTATCTACAATAAGGCATCCATCGGAATTGAGATAGCTTCCGAAGGTGGTCTGAGAAGCGGAGAAGAACTAAATAAAAAGCTTGGTCAGCCCAAGTTTGATCCTCTATATCTCTATGCGTTCGATATAGATACGCCTCCGTTTACCAACGCCAAAAAGATGTATCATCTGGTTAACGATCGAACAAAGTATTTTGATATGTTAGATTTAAGCCTGGGGGCATTTCGTACATTCCGCTGGTTTGATGCCTATGATGAGCCCCAGGTAGTTTCCACAATAGCACTTGTCAAGCATCTATGCGAACAATTCTCAATTAAGACGGCTATATCTGAAAGTTTTGAGTTTGATGAGAAGTGGATGGAGTTCCAGGGCATTATTACGCATGTCAACGTCCGAAAGGATAAATCTGATCTAAGTCCGGGTTGGAACTGGGATAGGTTGAAAAACGCCTTAGCCTCTTGATTTTACTACAGAAAAATAGTATATTATAATGAATTGGTCTAGTGTCATATGGAATATGTATCGCCAGGAGGGGAAAACCGTCCAGGAGATCATTAATTATTTCGACCAGCCACTAGTAAACAGAGAATACATTTTAACGGTATTGGAGAATATTAAGTATCTAAAGAAACCGCCAAAGATACGAACATGGAATAAACGGTTATTCCAACACCGTCCTCCATTACCAGGAACCAAGGCGCGAATAACGTGGGATAAAGTACAGGAGATCGGCGGCAAAGAAGCTTTTTTAGAACTTGAGAAAACAAAGAGCCTTTCACAGATAGCTAGAGATTGGAATTTTTCTGTGAGCCAGATACTCAACTATAAAAGAGATTTCATCATTGGTCGGTCAGAAGAGGCACGCTTCCGTCCTAAAGTACGATACGAGATTATGAAAAGATATCGCGCCGGCTTGAAACGAAGGCCGGTGAAGCCGAAAGATCTAAAGAATCTATGGTAAGAATACCTGAACGTAAATATATGCAAACATTAATCGCAGGGAAAATATCCTCTGCGTTGTTTGTTGATGATCTTCAGACACGGAAGATTCCTATTCCTAAGGAAAAGGATATTTTGGAATTACGAGATGAACTTGTTTCATCGAATCCAGAATACTTTACTACTCCTAATATGGAAGCTGATCCAGATTGGTTGAAGTCCTGGGGACTTAGTCCTCTCTTCTATTTCCGTTTTCAAAAACCCACCGACTTATCTCTAAAGGGTTGTGAAGGCGCGTATCGTATGATGGAAGATCCGCGGATGATGAAATACATGAACCTCCTTGCCTTTGCAGGAGCCAACCAAGAAGACATCGAAATTATTCTCAACTCAAAATATAACATATCCTATGAGACCGAAGACTTTACCATGTTCCTTCGCTATTTCGCCAACTACGAAGGATGGACATTCAATGATAAAGAATTATATTCCGACGCCCTTACCGACCCAGACCAGCGAAAATTATATAAACTCGCCATCAAGGGAGATCGTGCCCAACTTGTCTGGGAACTGGGATTGGGATCTGATCCAACACTCTCGATGGACGACCTCCTTCGAGATATGTTTACAGACTCATACTTCTATTTCAAGAAAAATGTAAAACTCAGACCAGACGATGCACAGAAGTTTGCCGGACTTGCAGTAAAGATATCTGATCGTCTGGAATCTATGCAGGATAAGAAACAGAGCTCTCAGGATCTTATTGGAGAACTCAAAGTAAAACTTCAAAATAAGAATACGCTCGATGATCCTAAACAAACCATAATTAACATAGGAGATCTTCATGTGGAGCTTCCGGCTCCAACTACAGAATCAATTTCCGATCTGACGGCGTTAATGAATGAAGACGTAAAAAACTTAAATCAAATGGAAAAACACGATGACGGACAAAGCCCAGAAAATATTGAGTAAGATAGCAGGAGCGGAAGATGTAGCCGCCAAAACTATTTTAAAGCTTACAGGAAATTCTCCTCACTATGGAGTTATGATTCCCCGAGGACGTGTACTGAGAGCCATCGGTAGCGGACTTAAAACAAGAGTTCCTACTGGTCCTCAATATGCCCCAGCCGAAACAATTGCAGATGTTTTGAAAAAGACAACTAAAACTGCCGGCTTAGTAGATGAAACTGTTGATGTTCTCAATTCTCAACAGGCGGGATATCGTGGGGTTTATGATCCTAGAAAACGAATTAAGGTTGCTGGGGTCGTGGATCGTTCCATTGCAGAAATCAATGAACTTCAGTGGGGTTATCGTAGCATGAGAAATCCTTATGCTGAAGCCAACAGCTCTTCACGTAATACAAACTACATGGCTGACTACTTTGCTAAGCAATCGTCTCTTATTAAGATTGCTATTATTCGCAAGGAGAAAGATGGTTATCATATCTATGGTCATTCGGGAAAACATCTGGGTGGCCCATATTCCGAAGCACACGCAAAGAAACGTCTTCAGCAAATTGAATACTTTAAAAAGCAAGCTCTGTTTCTCGACAAGTTTCCAAAGATCCGTAAGGGATTAGCTACGGCTATGACAGCCGGAGCTTTAGCGACTCCAGCCAAGGCTGGTATTGGTGACCTGGCAAAAGCTCTGGAGAAAGAGGCTCCAAAATTAGAGGCAACATCCTTATCTCGTGTCCATTACCATAAACCCGAAACAGCCGAAGCACAAAGATATGTGACCAATGCTGGGCTCAAAGGACCGCACTGGGTAACTTCAGATACGACACGAACCATGCTTCCTACAGGAGCCGAGAGACGTCATATTGAAACTTTCTATTTTCCTCAAGAGAGTGGAGAGACAATGCGAGAAGTTACAAAGGAAGTTGTAAATAAGAAGTATCCCGATCTTATGGATCGCGAGTCTTGGCTTACGAAGTTTGATTATGATGAGGCAAAGAAGTATCTTGAGATGAAGAAAACCCTAGCAACAAAATGAACGAACAACCAGAAGCAATAGCGGGAAGATTAGATCAGGAGATGGATGATCGTAAACTTACTTTTAGTGAACAAGCACGATTATCTGGGAAGGAACCTATGACGGATAAAGCCAAATTTATTCTGGAAAAGAAGATAGTAAAAGGGAAGCCAATTATTATGGCTAAGGATGATCGTGTAGGTCCGGTTATTCAGGATCAAGTTCTCTTATCAGGTTCAGGTACTTCAGATCTTCTTGGAGGAAAAGTAGCTTCCTTTAAATTTCCTCGAGCACCCCTAATGTCAGATCTTGTGGCAACCAAAGATTTTGAAATGAAGTCTAAAGCAATACGTAAAATGGAGTACTCGATGCTTGGAACTCTTACACGCAAAGACGGATATAACCAAGTATCAAAAGGTATTCTAACTGGAAATATATTAAAGAAACCAGGACTACCACAAACACCAGGACTCTAATATGCCAACACACAGACGAAAACCAAAGACTGAGAAGGAAGCTTGGGGCATGGTTTTTTCCGGCTGGCGCTTTCTTCTTACAACCAGAATCGAGACCATAACAGATATCGTGAAAAAAGGAATATACTGGCCACTAACTTTCTATATGCTATTTGGGGGATCCATCTTTGCCTACAATTATTTCACCGTAGATAAATTTGAGATAAAAGAATTTGGCAATAATACAACCGAATTCTCATTGATGCCTCAAGCATATGCAGCACCACAGGATGGTACAAGGGTTCAAATTGGAAAGCAATCGGTACGAATCGAGACCTATCCCTATGATTCCTATATAACAAAGGGATTCGAATATATTGTTATTGTGCCTAAGGGATCTGATAAGGGTATAGGTATTTCAATACCACCTGACCAACGAAAAGAATTGATGTCTAGATTTTTAGAGAAACGATAATGTCCTTATTTGATACGCCAAAACCATATCTTAACCCAGCAGTCTGGAATCCTGACAAAACAGTAAAACCGGAAGTGAAGGAGTACATCTTTAATCTTCTTCAGCAGGTATTTCCTTTGGGTAAACTTTATTCTGCTACACTTATAGGGTCAAGTGTAGGTTATCAATATTCTGATACTTCGGATATTGACATTAATATCGTAGCACGTAAGGGAGAAACTTTTGATCAGTGGCATCCTGTCTTTAAGGTATTCAATAAGAAGACAAATTATCTTCCTGGAACAAAACATCCGATTAATTTCTTCTTTCAAGAGTTTACTCAAGACAATGATTGGAGCAACTCTTTAGGTGCATACAATCTATTTACCGGACAATGGGAAAAAGCTCCAATTCCTTTTGCTGAACTCGGTGATCCAGAAACCAAATACGAACGTGAAATTGCTTATGGACGAATGGTTCTTCAAATGATTGAGACGCAGGTAGCCCGAGCAAAGGAAGCAAATGCTCGTGGAGATAAGGCTACGGGGCGAAGAATTTATACTGAACTCGCGATACTCTTCAAACAAATCGAGGATAATAGAAAGACGGCATATAAGTACGGAACAGGAACTCCCGCACTTCAAGAGTACAATATAATATATAAGTTAATAGAGGGTAGTATCTATCATGACCTCTTTAGAAAATTAGTAGATTTTTATGACGAAGAGATTTCTCCTATAAAACCTGGAACACAAGATGACCCCCAAAGCTAAAGACATACTGGAAAAGTTAGCGGCATTACCCAAAGGATTTAAACGTCCAATGATCTTTGAGGTAGAGAATTTTGGTACATTAAAGGGACTTGGTGGATTTCATGTTCCTCATAAAGATTGGGCACCACACATAGAAGCTTTTAAGAAAGAATTAAAGCTACCAGCGGATAAACTTGAAAAAGCCAAAATTGAAGGTCGAGGATTAATAGTTACTAAAAAACATTCTACAGGAGATGTAGATCGCTTTGTTCTTCGTCATGAACTGTCGCACGGTATTCGTTCCGCAAAAGGAAAGGCTAGTTCGAAATACTACAAGTTTCTTCCTTTTAATATAATCGAAGAAAGTGCTGCAAGCATGCGAGCACTTCGACACATGATTCCCCCATCTGTCGTAAGAGCACCCATAGCTGTAGTGGCTGGTACCGCTCAAGCAATAACTCAAAGACCTTATCAAGCAGCTGCTTTTGGTTTAGGTGCTTTAGCCTTGGCGAATCAATATGACAAACATCACGAGAAGACTTCAGCAATTTCACCATTAGTAAAAGTACTTGTCCCCGTAGGAGCTGCCGCATTAGCTGGCTGGTACACACAGAATCCGGAAGCTAAGGCAGGACTTCGATATGGAAAATATGTAGCGAAACATAAATTCAATGTTGTAAAACCTATGAGGACTATGGGTCTTGGTTGGGGACAAACTCTTGGGCACGATTTGTCCAAATTAAAACCTTCTGAATTTGCTCCTTATAGAGATTGGTTCGAAGGTCCGGCGGGAATAAAAGGAACAAGAGATCCAGAAACATATAAGACGTGGAGAGCGGCTGTTCAGAAGCATTATCATTCGCCTGGAAATTTACACCATTATAGAGCTTTAGGGTTGGATCAAACAACAGTCCCTCTCAAGTATAAAATGGAAGCTGTGGCCGATTGGTATTCCGTATCACGGTCTCGCGGTTTAACTAATGAATCCTTCCCCGAATGGTATGGAAGATTAAAAGAGAAGTTACCCATTGCTCCCGAAACTAAGAAGGAAATTAATACACATCTTGGTTTAAACAAGGAGGCTTTGGCACATGAGTTGACCATGGCAATACAAGCCATTCAAAATCATCCCAAAGTAATATCTACCATACAGAGGATAAAAAATGTTCCACAACTACAGAAAGCGGTGGCGAAAGCCAAAGAATTTGATGAGGTTGGAAAAACCTTCCATCCCTATCTTAGAAGAGCGGCCATTGGTGCTCAAGTCGCGGGTAACGCGGCGTACCTGGCACCATTCCCTCATAATGTTATTCCCTATGGTACGATCGCGGGCGGGGCTTATTTGGGTACTGCGGGTTATTCAAAGACATACATGACAAACCCGAAGTTTAAAGCGCTCGCAGATACTATAATAGCAGGATTACCAAAATAATGGCTAGAAAAGCACAAGATTCATACGCTCCAAAACCACATAGAAAGAAAACACGTCAAGGATGTGGTCTTGGTACAAAGTTTGGTACCAAGCGCGGAACCATGAAAAAATATCGTGGTCAAGGCGGACGTAAAAGCACAAAACATTAACATGGCAACAACACTTTCATTTCAAATGTCGGACTTTATCGAAGGGTTCTTTTATTTGAATAGTCAACCTTTTTCTTTGGATGACTATCCACATATGAGAATCATTTATAATATTGATCCTCCTGAGATCGTATTATGCACGTCACGTCAGGTTGCTAAATCTACAACACTTGCTAATCTTGCGCTGGGTAAGATGGTCATTATGCCACAGACGCGCCCGGAGTTCTCAGGCGGTTTCCGAACTTTATATATCGCACCCACAGTTGAACAGGTCAAGGTTTTTTCTCATGATAGAATTACTCCCGTCATTGATCAGACGCCTCTCATCAAAAGACATTTCCTCAATTCGAGTCAGATTCAAAACGTTTTTCATAAACGGTTTATTAATGGCTCATCAATGTATTTTCGTTATGCAGCAGCCTCAGCCGATAAGGCTCGTGGTCTATCAGTTGATATGCTCTTCGCTGACGAAATACAAGACATTCCGGATGACAACATCACCGTCATTCAGCAGGCAATGGCTCGTTCGCTCTATAAACGTACGCTTTACGCAGGTACGCCAAAAAGAACTATTGGCACGTTGGCAAAGCGATGGGACATTTCTACACGCAACGAGTGGTTCGTCTTTTGCGACCATTGTCAAAAATGGAATTATCTTGATGAAGGAAACATTCAACCGTGGGGATTAGGTTGTCGTTTCTGTCATAAGTCTATCGATGCTCGTAATGGACAATGGGTACGAACAAATCCGAAGTCGCATATATCGGAAAAGAATGGGCAATATATTTTCGAAGGTTTCAGAGTATCAGTTCTAATGTTTGCTCATTCTCCGTGGGTAGATTGGCAGAAGGATGTTTATATTCCTTTCCATACGAAACCCCGGGGTATTTTCTTAAACGAATATCTTGGTCTTTCATATGATGCTGGAGTCCAACCTATTACAGAAGCTGATATACGTGCATGCTGTACGGGCGGACCTATGAGAACCGAACCGGATGGATATACACAGTCATATCCAAAGTTTTTTGGTATTGACTGGGGCCCGATTAACTCGGAAAATTCAAAGACTGTTTTAAGCGTCTTACAACGTAGAGGAACCACAACAGAAATCCTCTACATGAAAAAATATGAAGGAAAAGAATCAGATTATGCATTTATCCACCGTGACGTTCCCCGTGAGTTTGCTCGTTGGGGCGCAATCCTCATTGGTGCCGATGCTGGCTTTGGAGAAGCTGTCAATAGTGAAATCCGAAGAAGAATCGCAAACCCTACGCGGCTTATTGCGCTTCTTCACCAAGGTAATCAGAAACAAATGATGTCTTGGAATCTAAAGATCAATGCCTATACTTTAAGTCGAAATCGGGCTATGACCTGGCTATTCCAGAAGATAAAAAACAGACAAATCATCTTCCCTCAATGGGAAGACTTTGAACCCTTTGCCCGTGATATTCTCAATATAATGGTCGATTATGATGAGGAAAAGGGTAAGTATAAATACATCAATACTAATGCGGATGACGCATTTCATTCGATTCTGTACGGAGATTTAATCGGGGAATTGTATACGCGTACAACTGCCCCAGAATAAGAATAGTATTGACTATATATGGATTTTTAACTATAATAAATTAAAACGGAGTATAACCATGTTCACAACCGCGGAAATCGATAGTTATGTAAATGAAGCAGCCCATGGATATCTCAAAGAGGCAAAGCCCCTCAATGAGACTATTACAAAAATCGCATCAGAACACGGACTGAATCGCGATCAAATTGCACGAGTTGTTGAGGGCGCCAACACCGAAGTTTATGTACAGCTTATGAATCAAACCAATGATAAATATATTCAATTTGAGAATGCCTCAATTGAAAAAATTGGTGAGGCTGTTTTCGGAACTGAAAAGAAAGCTGAATATTCAGTAGAAGATTATGAAGAGGAACCAACCTCTGAAATCTCCGATCCAAACTTTGAGAAGTTAGCCTCCGTGGAAGAAACAACTCCAAGTGAAACAGAGATGGTAAAGGAAGCATACAAGCTGGCTGCGCTTGATGATCGTTTAACCGACTCTATGTATGAAGTGGATGTTCGTTTCCAGAAAAATTCTTCTATTCTTCATGATTTAATCAAACAGGCATATTTGGGCGGAACGTCTTTTGGAGACATCGAAAAGGCTATTACTACAATTTATGATTCTCCTGTTGTTGAAAAAATTCTAACCGAATCTCGAGAAAAACTAGCACATGAACTTTATCCAAAAGCGTTAGATACTGTGGTAAAGACTGCAGGCACTGTAAATCCAAATAACGAGATTATTAAGCAGGCTGGCTTATTAGTGAAAGATACACAAGAATTTTTAACGCTAAGAGAAAAGAAAGCCGAAGCTATTGAAAGCATGTCGAAACTAGAAGGTTCTGCAGCAATCATTGTCCGTGAACATTTGAAAGAAGCTGCACCTTTAAGCACAACAAAGAAAGTTCTACTTGGTGTGGGTTTAGGAGTTGCAGGAACCGCCGGAGTACATTCGCAGATGCAAAAAGTTAAAGCACGTGATGCTGCAATGCCTATGTCTCAGGTATCCAATCGTTATACTATGAAATAAGGAAATGATATGATCAAAGTCGCAGACTTTATTGAACAGCACAAACAAGGAAAGGTTTCCGGAGCTACTCTTATAAAGATGGCAGCGTTTCGAGCAGAATTAGAGAAGACTGCAATAGGAACAAATTTTCTGGATAGTCTAAAAGGAATCGCTCGAACACCCGTAGGACAGAATATAAAGAATATGGCTATCATCGGAGGATCGATGGGTATCGGGTCACTCATATTCGAAGCAGTTCGGGCTGCGGAAAAATCCTGGACAAGTTATAAACTCGAAGCTACAAAGCAACCTCGATTTGATGCTATGCTTGATTTACACCCAGAATTAAAAGAGAAAGAAGATCTAGCTGCACGTTATTTTGACGCGCTCTGGCATTTCTCTCCAACACTAGCACAAGAACCAATGTCTGCAGGAGCCTATATCAAACAAGCACTTCAAATGCATCATGTGGCTCAAGGACCTCTTCCTGAGATGGTAGGACGTATCACCGAAGTACAAAAGAACATTAGAGCAGCTTCACCACAAGCTGAATACTCTACGCCTATGGGTGCTGCATTCTTATCCTTACGTCCACAAGCTGGTGGGGCATATAAAGGCGTTAGTGGTCGTGAATCAAAAGGCGATCCCAATCAAATGAGTTTAGGATTATAACATGATAAAATTTACAACATTCTCTCCAAAGGATAATAACGGACAACCGCTTATTACATTTCTTAATGGAGATATTCTTGAGAAAACGGCTGGTTACAAGAAAGATGTCGAAGATTTTATTGGACACCTAGAAAAGAAAGCCGATCATACCTATATTCTTGTTAATGCTATGACGTCGGGTGATTACTACGGTCCAAACCTTAACGGGGATTATTTCCCAGATGATCAACTTGTAAGATTTCATAAGACGTTCGAAAAGCATGCTTATGCATATCGCCATCATCGAAATAAGAATCCCCAAGAGAGTGCTGGTAAAGTAATATATGCTTCACATAATCCAGACATGCATCGTGTTGAATTAGTGGTAGAATTAGATAATTCCAAAGCAGAAGATATCATTGAACGTATGAAGACAGGCGAGTTTCCAGCTGTATCTATGGGTACCCGCACACCATCTGATAAATGTTCAATTTGTGGTAATCGTGCAAAGAATACAGGCGAATACTGCGATCATCTGCGCTACGAAATGAGAAGAATATTGCCTGACGGCCGTAGAGTAATGGCTGTCAACGATGATCGTTTAACTTTCTTTGATATTTCATTTGTAAGAATACCTGCCGACAGGACTGCAGGAGTTATTGCAAAAGTTGCATCGGTTCAAGATCCTCCAGCAGTACCTTCAGCTCTAATTGGAGAAGAATGGTTGAAACGAAGCGGTCTAAAAGAATCAGCGCTTACAAAGGAAGTCCCTGGAACAGTGGAGGGATTTTCGGCTGATCCTAATAATCTTATTCTTGATTCTCAGAAAAAGATTCCAACCCCTATCTTAGACAAGATTGCAGAAGAACACTCTTTAACAGATATACTATCGACCTTCCTTGGTTTACGAATTATGCCTCGCCAGGAAGAGTTTCAAAGATTAGTCCTTATTAACATGGATCGTCGTCCATTTGCAGATCAGATTTTAGAAAAAGGCGCGATCATTATGGATATGGATGAGCAGCCACAGATCCCAATTGATGTAACCATTGATGGATTTAATCATGAAATTGCTGCTCGGTTAATGGATTATATTCCTGAATTATCATTGACTAAACCTCTTATTATAAAACGTGTTCTTGTAAAACGCGCAGATCTAGAGGTGGCAAAAGAAGGTATTATCGGAAAGATGATTCAAAAGCTTCCGGAACATACTGTGGGTGAACCAAAGGGTCCCCGTCCTTCTTTATATTCTCCAGAGAAAAGTCCTATGCTTCCATTAGCAGGATTAGGTGGATTGTATCTGGGATATGCCAAGCTGATGAATGCAACAAAAGCAGATCTATCGCAACTATCAAAATTTGATCAATTACTAATGAAAAACCAATGGCTAATTCCTCTCTTCGTGGGAGCAGCAGCGCTTGGTACAACTACGATTCAAAAGAAAATGTTTTCAGAAAAGAGTGCGGAGGTAAAAGTTCCATGGTCTGCACGCCTTCTCGTTGGAATCCCCGCGTCATATATTTATGCCGGTTCCGTTGAGAATAAATTGCGTCAAGGACGACCAATAACAAAGCTCGAAGATATTGCTCGGAAACACCCCTTTATGACAGGTTTAACGGGCGTTGGAGCTGGAAGTTGGGTATTGTCAAAAGCTAAACAAGACTTAAAAAAATTGGGCTCTCTAGACCGAGTGGTCTATGGACTGGGCCCGGAAAAGTTCGAAGAACTATATAACGATGTCATAGGCGTAACAAACCCTTGACATTAAGGTAATTTTTATGTATAATGTTAATACCCAACCTAATTAAAGGAGATCATTTTAACATGGGAAATACACTTCAAGAAATTATTGCAGAACTAGAGAAAGTTGCAGCACCAGCTGAAACTCCTGCTTCCGCAGAACCTGTAGCAGCTCCGGTCGAAACCCCAAGCGACGAAAATACCGAGCTTCGCAAGTTAGCAGAAGAATATGATGCGGCAGGTCGTATTATGGCCCGCGCTTTCGCAGATGAACTGGAGAAGATTGCTGTTGGTGTGACAGGCGTTACTCCAAATACTGCAGCAGAAGGCGACAATCCAGCAGTCCAAGTATCGAATTCAGATGTAAATCTTGGTGAAGTTGCAAAGGTTGTTGGCGTTATTAAAGAACAAACGTTAGGTGCAGAAGCAAAGATGACAGCCGCAGGACAGGTCCAGGCCGATCCTAAGGTTACAGCACCAACAGCTCCGACGGAAAATCCGCCAGTAGCAGCAGATGTAAAGCAAGCTTCGTCAAACGAAGAGGTTGTTACTCGTCTTTGGAACCACTACTTCGGCGAAAATAAATAAGGGGAGGATACCACCAATGGCACGCCTACTCGAAGTTTATGATGAAATGCTGAAGGAAGCGGAACTTTCAAAGATGGCTGAAGAAGTTCAGTTCATGTTTGCGAAGTATGCTGAAACAGCCGAGTCACTTCTAAAAGAAGAATACGGCACAGAATTCGACGTTAATGACGTGGAAAGTCTTGCACGCGGTTTAATGGAACGAGACAGTGAGATTCTTGAGGAAACTCAGAAGGTCGCTGAATATGAAGAAATCGGACGTCAGATTGCTAGAGAGTTCGCAGAAGAAGTAAAGAAAGAAGCAGCACTCGGCAAGATAATTCCTAAAGATCAAAAGTTTCTTCGCAATGTAGCAGCTGGTGTAACGAAGGCAGTGAGAAAGACCACAGGGCTTATTAGAGAATATCCTAAAGCCGCAGTAGGTGCTGGTATCGGTGCTGGAGTTGCAGCAGGTCACATGCTCTCAGGAGGAGATAACTAATGTCAGATACGGCTAAAGCAGTAATCGAGGAATATGTTAAGACGGCGGAAGCTGTTTTGGCTAAGGAGTTTGGCAGTAATGTTACTCCTGAAATGCTCGAGAAGTTTGCTATGATTCTTATCGAGAGTGATCGACAGAATGCTCTTGAGAAAGAGGCCGAGTCTGTTATTTATCGATCCTTCGCAGATGAACTCAAAAACCAAGGCATAGACCCTCTACCGGTTCTTAAGGGTTTAGCTGAAGTTGCTGAGTAACACTAGGTCTCTGTGAAAGGTGAATCATGAAACTTGATGATATTTTAAATGCGCCTCTGAAGCCGGAATCCGAACCGGAACCGGTTGAAAAGAAAGAGGCGATAGACGAAGAAGTGGAGAAGCTAGCGGAGTATCTCGAAGCTTTTGCTGAAGAGGATACTCTGCTAGATGATCTTGCAAGAGCTGCAATAGTTGCAGATATGCTGGAGAAGCGTTATGGACACTAAAAAAGAGATGTTGAAACAAGCTGCTGCAGTTCTTAGAACTCAACAAGTCGAACTTCGTGAGATGAGAGAAAAACTTGCTCGTGAGGAATTGGCGGAAAGAGTTGTCCAGAGGCTTGTAGAGAATGACGTTCTTCTAGCAGAAGATGTTTTAAAAAAACTCAGTGAACTGAGGGACAGGCCTCTAGAAGATTTAGAGGTTATGGAGAAAGCAGCAGAACTCTATCATGGAAATTTCTTTTCTGGGTTTGGAAAGTTAAGCGATATCCCTGATGGAAGAGGTTATGATTCTTTAACCTCATATTTACTAAGTGAAGGAGAATAAACTTAAATGTTTACAGTATTAACTGATCTGAGCCTCATTACGCGCAGAGATCTCGCAATCGATCCAAGTTCAGGTATTCTAGTTTCTGGTCTCCAGGGGCTATGGGTAACATGGAACGGGACCGGTGCAGCGTATCCTGCAGCCGCAACGAAGTTCGCATGGCCAGTTTTCAATGAGTCAAAACGTGACCAAACGACAGGTCAATGGGCACCCGATGTCCTGAAGACCACGAAGGTTACAGTACTCGCTGGCAAATATTGGGCACGTACGACAGTGTTCACCGGATCACCGACTGTGGGACAATATCTCGAAGTCAACGCTGCAGGCCAGTTGGCCGCAGGTTCCGCATCTTCAACGAACGTCGCGCTGTGCATGGTAGCTCCAAGAAGCATCGATTATCTTGGAACTACAGTTAGTGCAATGGATATCTACGTTATCTAAGGAGCTCACAATGGAAAATCTAAATCCAAGAACAGTCAACGAGCTCTTTGTCCAGAAACTGGATACCGAGCACGAAAAAGTAGCAGCTGAAACAGCAGCTTTTATACGTACGAAGCTTCGTGAAGTTTCGTTCGCACGTAAAATTGTCAACCCGCAATATGTAACAAAGGCAGACCTACAGCGGTCAGTCAATCACGACCAGCTCGTGAAGATTATCGACATCGAACCAGATTCGTCAGCAATGATGATCAACCTTCGCGGTAATCCAGATGTTCGTTACGTTGAGGGCAAGCGCTCAGAAATGCAGTTCTTCAATATTTCGTCAGAAGAGTTCCAGAAGACGGAAGAAGAATTACTAGCATACGAAATGCCGATTACTGAAGTCATTGAACGCAACTCGATCAAAGACATTCAGAAAATCGAAGACACAGCCTGGATGACAGGTGTTAACGCAGCTATCGCAGTGTCCGGTAAATCAACCACATACGCGCCGACAACGGCAGGTACGATTGAAATCGGTGCATTCGTGAAGCTGTTCAACACCCTCGAGGGCTCAAGCACAGGCGTCAACCCACTGAAGACAGACCTAGTTCTTATGAACCTGGCCGACTTCAATAAGTTCCTTGCTCTACCTGCAACCACAATCGGTTCGGGCGTAGCCGGCGAACAGTACATCAATGGGTATAAGTACGACACCCTGCTTGGAAAGAAACTCGTTGTAACGAATAAGGGCGACCTGGTTCCTGAAAAGACGATTTATGCCTTTACATCACAGGAATTCCTTGGTAAATTCTTCATTCTTAACGACACGAAGTTCTGGGTCGAGAAGAAGCGGAATCTTATTAAGTGGTCGGCTTACGAGACTATCTCACAGGGTATTCTCAATAACCTTTCCTGCGCGAAGATCACACTCACGCAATAATCGATAAGACTCACCTCTTTATCGAATAGAAGGCGGTCAGAAATGGCCGCCTTTTCTATTACTGGGGCTTGACTATAATGCCATATTTTATTATAATAAAGTACTTATAGGACTATATCCAAAACTAACGATATGCCAAGAGAATGCGGGGAATGCTATGTTTGCTGTGAGATAACTGAGGTTGTCGGAGCGGCATTTAAAAAACCAGCAAAAGTACAATGCCCCTTTTTAAAAGATTGCCCCACATATAAATGTGGTATTTATGAAACGCGTCCAGAGTGCTGTTCCACCTTTCAGTGTGCATGGCTAAAGGATTATGGGGATGAAGATGCTCGCCCTGATAAATGTCATGTGATGTTATCGGTTAATACTATGAATGGGGGAAACTGGATCTTTGCTATGGAAACGGAAAAAGATGCGGTGATCACTACAGGAAAAGAAATTATAATGGAACTTATTGAGAGCCTTCTTCTTCCTGCAATTGTTGTGAAACACGGATTTAATCCAGAAAACAATAAAGGCGATTATGTAATAGTTCATCAGTTACTTCTCTTTAAGTCTAAACAACTAATCGGAAAATTTCTTGGATATCTTGATGACGAGGAAACATTTGGAATGTATGAATTGAAGGTTAATTAATGGCAATTGCAAACGTACTTTTTACAGGAATCAGAGTAAACGACGCAGAGACGGCGACGAACTGGACAGCCGCGGGTGTAACATCAGCCGCTATTGAGCCTGACTTTAAATATCAGGGAACAAACTGTATTTCCGGACAGGTAAAAACTTCTCAGGCAGGATTCTATTATAGAAATGCCGCAGCATCGTATAATTTTTCTTCTCCTCAAAATGTATGGATTGCGAAAGTTACAATTACAAATAAAGACTCATTAGATGGTACAGGACTTATTTTAGAAATGGGTACCGGAGCTCGAACCAACTATTGGCAATATTATGTATGGTCCGGAGTAACTGCAGCGCCTTATACACAACCCTACCCCATCAAAGGCGGATTCACAATTGTTCCAATCGATCCGAATATAGCAAATTATCGGAATGTGGTTCAGGGCACCGGCGCTACATTAACAACTATAGATATGTTTGGCGTACAGGCAGACTGTGCAGCTACTTCAAAAGCGCCAAATCTTGGGATGGATGCTATTGATTTTGTTCCAGTAGGTTCTGGACTAATACTTACTGGTGGCGATGGTGCTTCTGCCAGAGGAACTTTTTCAAATTTTATATCTTATGATGAGGGAACATTAACTAATAGATATGGTGTTGTATCTACACAAGAAGGAATTCTTTATGTCACAGGAGCGTTAACTATTGGCTCAAATACAGCAACCGGCTTCGATGATTCAAATAGAGTTCTTGTATTTCCATCAGGAAGATTTGGAATCGGCTTTGCGGGGGTTAAATTTGGATTACAAAATGCTTCTACTACCATCGCTATGACTAACTGTTTCTTTAATAGTAGAGGCTCTGGAATGAGCTCAACACTTGATACACGTCCAGATTATACTGTTAGTGGATTGAATGGCCTTGCAAATATTACTGGATGTACTTTTGATACCTTCCGGAGAATTTTGGCAAATACCCAAACTACCTTTACTTCGTGTTCTTTCCTAAATGGTTTACAAATAGTCCAAGATAATGCAACATTTACGAGTTGTAATTTCTCACGAAGTACTGCTGGGGCAGACGTGGCTTATGTGATATCAAACAATCCACAAAGAATATCCTATGCAAACTTCGTTTATAATTCGGGACACGCGATACAGATAACTGCTCCAGGATCTTATGTATTTACAGGAAATAAATTCACGGGATACACAGGTTCTGGTACAGTTGGGGCTGCAATATATAATACTAGTGGTGGAGAAGTTACACTTACCATTGCTGGCGGAGGGGATACTCCGACATATAAAAATGTTCCTCCCTCATCGATCATAATCAATAACGACAAGTCCCTGACCCTCACTGGTATGAAGGATAATACTGAGGTAAGGATATATGCAGCCGGTACGCAAACAGAATTGGCTGGGATTGAGAATGCTATCGATGGAACAACAGATAATCGAAGTTTCACTTTTGCCTTACCTGCCAGCACTTCAACAGATATGCGCATATTTAATATCTATTATTTACCGGTCGTATATCTCAGTTATACGCATCCTACAACAGATTCGACCTTACAAATACAACAAGTTTTTGATAGAGTATATAGTCCAGGATAAAATTATGGAACAATTTTTTACAATAGTAGATTCAACAGATGGAAAATTTAAAGGCCATCAAGTATCCCCTGACCAGATTTCGTTGGGTAATAAGTTAATACTTGATGAGGACGATGGCACACATTTTGAATTGCTTATAGATCAAATAAAAATGACTTTTGATGCCACGATTGTTGGTAATGCTAATTACTTAATAACTATAAGATAAAAATGGAGATCTAAATGGCACTAATAACCGATCCTGATTTACTAAATCAAGGTACAGAAGTAGTCATCAACTGGAGCGGTCTAGCTATACAGCTGAGAGTGGCGGGTAACTTATCGAAAGATGGAGTTACATTGAAATGTTTGTATTCATTTCTTAAAGAAGAGTGGAAAGCAGATACAATTCTAATTAAATTCCCCTTCGCAATGACGCCTATCACAGACGAACAGTTCGAATTGGTTAACGGTTGGAATTTCGTTGCTGGAGATTCGATCGATAATACCAGAAAATTAATACGGACTGGAGGCTGGGCCCTTAAAGACACTGGTGGCGTTTCTCAAGAAGAATATGCAGGTATTATTACACTGGGTTCCGTTGGAGCCGGTGATAATATCTATTATCAATTAATTAATGTTAGTGGGGCTGCTACAGACTTTGTATATTCTGGTGTTATTAACGAGGCGGTAAAAGTTTATGGTGACGTGACTCACGGTAATTTTGATTCACGTTCATATGTAAAACTATTCTCTCGTGAATACGCAAAAACATACGCCCAATCAACATTGACCGATATCGGTGTTACCACAGTTACTTATCAAGAATATAGATTCCCTGTGGCTAATGCTACCGATCCTAAAATTACACATACCGACTTCACCGTATCCGGAACATCTCCTTATACGGGCATGTCGATTACATGGTACGATGCTGCGCAATTACGCAATATCGGAGCCAGTCCCTATAACTTCCATGTTATCATCAATGGTAATAATGGAACAGCTGAACAAATTTACGAGTTCGTTCAGTATAAACTAAGATTATTTGAAGATATCGACTCTGGTTCTCCAAGAATTAAAGTTGGTAGAACAACTGACCTTCTGCTCAGATTCGTTGGTGATACTCTTTACACATTGTATCAAACACAACTTCCAGCAGGTGGCGTGTTTATTGATAACTATCAAAATACCGATGTTAACAGATTAGTGTTTGCGGATGATACTGGAACAAACAGAACCTTCCCGTATGTAGCCGCACTAAGAATCGACTTCGGAGATAACCTTATCAACGATCTTAATGCAATTTATCGTGTATTCTTTACAAACGATGATCCACCTGGTGATAATCTCGGAAGAGATTTTGGAACTGTTAGCGGTATGATTGTTAACGATGCTGCTTCGCTTCCAATGGCATATCTTGTCTCTGGACAATCATTTGTAACACATACCTATGATTATGATTTCAATGATCAGAGAGGTACGGGTTCTAAACAAACCGACGTACCAATTACGGTCGTGGCTATCGGTCTAAACACAGCTCAATATGTTAAAACAACGGGTACGATTCAAAGATCTACAACTAACGCAGTATCTCTAGTTGCAGCTCTAGAGCGTAACTATCAGAACCCATAACCAAAACTAGGAAATTATGATTATTCACCATTTAACTCCAGAACAGATGGCGGATCTTACGTCGGTACCTCGGCGTACGATCCGCTATCGTTTGTTTCGAATTCGAGAAGGATTCCTGGAAGACGATCCAAAATTAAAAGAAATTATCGAAAAGCAATTCTCCCCTGATATGAAATGGAGTGGCTTTACGATTGACTGGGATGTGCACCCATTTGATGCACTAAAAGTTATCACCGAAGATGAATGGAAAGCGCATAAATTTAGACATAAACACCACCGGGGCGTAAGAGAATTTCTATATGATATCCGTGCCTGGGAAGAAAAAGGTCGATTGGAAGAGCGCCCATTTCATGACTTAGCGGATACTATTCTTATAACACTTCAAGCACAATTTGGACTGGAGTATGGCTGGGGAAATTTCTCTATAGCCTGGGATGTTTCATTTGATAATCCGCTGAAAATTGTTTCAATCCATGAATTCAAAGAATGGATGCACGAAACAGGATGGGCTCAAGAGCTGCCATCATGTTTCACTAAACAGAGATAATACAGTATGGCGAAAGTTACATTTGACGGTCCTAACAAACTTATCATCGTCAACAGTGGTGTAACGGAGCTCAGTGTTCAGATCGATTTATATTCGGATTGGAAAGAGTGGTGGGGACTTGGAGATAATTCCAAATACTTTGCTGCATTCCGTACTATCGGTGGAGACCCGTTATCGCCATCTGTAAGCGTAGGCGATTATTACTTCCTTCAGAATCAAGTTACTGATGGTGGCTGGCGTATTCGTCCTTATGAGGGCGATCACGTTTTAACTATCACTGGAAATTTAGTTCCCGAAGATGCAACCAAGGCGCTGTTTACCTCAACGTTGGGCGATTGGAATGTTTTAATTACTTTACAGACATCCTCTCTAACTCAAACTGCAGGAGGAACAACCCCGTCTGAAATTGGTGCGGCTGTCTGGGATCCATTAGCTACTCTCTATAATACCCCAGGTACAATGGGTGCAAAACTCAATTCTGCAGCTAGTGCTGGAGATCCATGGGGCACGGCTCTTCCTGGAACATATCCAGCTGGAAGTGCAGGTCAGATAGTAGCAAAGATTGGAACTGATAATGTTCTATCCTCAACACAGCAAGCACAGATTACAAAGATTGGAACGAATAATGTTCTATCTACACATCAAAACAGTCAACTTGATCTTATTGGAACTAGCGGCTTAATACCACAAGATTTAATAGATCAAATCAATCTTATTGGTACAGATAATGTCCTTTCTATATTATTACAATCCCAGATCAATAAGATTGGAACTGATGCAGTTTTATCATCGCATCAAAACAGTCAATTAGATCTTATTGGTACTAGTGGTCTTATTCCAGACGGTCTTGAAAATAAGATTAACTTGATAGGTACCGATGGTGTATTGTCCGCAACCGATCATAGTCAAATTGCTAAAATTGGTACCAACGATGTTCTTTCTGCTCACCAAAATTCACAACTAGATTTAATAGGTACTAGCGGTCTAATACCTGATGGGTTGGAGAATAAGATTAATCTCATTGGAACTGATGCGGTTCTATCCTCAACACAACAAACGAAAATAAGTTCGATTGGAACTGACAACGTTTTATCCGCAACACAGCAGACAAAAATAAATCAGATAGGAACCGACAGTGTTCTATCACCGGCGCAACAACTGATGATTTTGGAGATTTATAAGATATTTGGTTTAGATCCAACAAAGCCACTCGTTGTTACACCTAGTTCCAGAACCGCAGGGGCCGAAATTCAACAGGTTATTTCTGGAGATCCAAACACATCCGTTACGGTTACGAGGTTACCATGAGCTATACTCTAAATCCTCTGGCTATAGCTGTTGAAGGTATAATGCTAAAACATCCACTGACCATAGCTTCAGATGGATTCATTGCGTTTACAAGTGGGTATATTACGATCCCGGGACGTCAACCTGGGGAATATCTACTTATCGAAATTCCGTCTGTACCCGTTGAAACCCTTGAAATACGGGTACCGATACGAGTTATTGAGATTACTCCAGAACTAGTACGAACCTCTGCAGTAATGCCCCAATTTGCAGAAATTACAATACCATCTATTCCCAAAAAAGGTCTTGGAGCTGCTACGGTAAAGAAAAGTTCTTCTGCCGCACCCTCCGTCCGAAAAGATGTAAATATAAATAATCAAGATTCAAAAGTTGATTATTTGCCAGAAAATTAGTATAATAGACCATGCCAACTTATCGATATATTGATGATTTTACTCCAGGAGATACCTACCGCGTTCTACGACAAATAGATGCGGTTGCCAGCGGGATTGTTACTGAAGCTTGGTTTACAGTAAAAACCAACGTTACAGATAATGATTCAATGGCTAAGGTAAATCTTCATATAACTACAACACCGGCTGCCTCAGGATATGTCGTTAACAATCTGGATGGAACAACAGACCTATCATTTATAGTACAACCAACTGATTCTTATTTGATGAGTCCGCTGCTTACATTCTATTACGACATTGTAGTGAAAACCAGCTCTGCTGAAATATATACAGTAGAAGAGGGCCGGCTATTCACTACCCGTTATATACGTCAAGTACCATAAGGAGTTCATATGCCATTCTCTACATATAAAGAAGCCGTAGTTAAGTTAAGACAATTTCTTAATGATGTTCCTCAATTGAATACGTTGGATCAGGAAATGGAAAATACCGACGATGAATTAGAGGATTATATTAAGGATGCTATTAACGATATTAACTTTGGATATGAACCCAAAACAAACTTTGCGTTGGTGGATATTGTTGTGGAACCTGGAGTAGATGGTGGTCGAATTTCATGGACAACCGTGAAGCTTGGCGCCATACTTCAATTGCTAATGGCTAAGGGAATAATTTCTGCGCGTAACGCGATTACATATTCAGATGCTGGAGGTGTTACGGTAGCCGAGATGGATAAATACGGAAGATATCTACAATACTTCAATCAGCTATCGGCGCGTTATGAAAGACAAGTTCAACAAGTAAAAACAAGATACAACATCGAGCAGGCGTATGGTGGAGTCAACTCCCCAATGGGCTTCGATTTCTATTACGGATAATACATGTTAGTAATAACAACATTAGAGACCAAACAACTAACCCCGGGCTATATCTCTTTGGCCTGGGTTATCGAATCTACAACGGAAACTCTCAGTAACTACCGTCTACATATTTGGAAGAGTACAGTAAACTCTCCAAATTTAAGTGACTACGAGTTACTGGTATCGGGAATTAATCCGCAGACAACTGCGTATTATAACGATACTAATGTTATGGGGATGACCAGTAAAAATATAGATTACTTTTATAAAATTCAAATCTCTGGTCTTGTATATCCATACGGATCCACATTTACAAGTGATTATTATATTAATGTTGTACATGATAAATACGCTCGAGAAATAGAACGCCGTCGTAATCTAGTTTTTACTAAACATAGTGGTCAGCCATTCTTCTTACTCAAGAGACGGGCGTACGGCACTTTTTGCCCAACCTGCTATGATTCCACGCTTCAAAGAACTACACAATCAAAATGCTTAACATGCTACGACACGGGCTTCACCGGCGGGTATTTTGGCCCCATCGATGTTATTGGACAGCTTATGGAACGCCCTGTACGTGAAATACATCAAATGTTCGGCGCCTGGCAAGACCAAGATTCAGCACTTTATTGTGAAGCTCTTCCTCCGATTAATCCCAAAGATATTCTTGTCGATAGGTTGTCACGTAGATGGATTGCTCTTAATGTAGGTTCCTACTCTAAAGGCACCCATTCGATCGGACAGATTGTTCAATTACGACAAATTGAAAAAGAAGATATCGCACACGAATTTCCAGTAACGTATTAACCAAAACCCAAATATGAAATCTATTCCTGTTTTAGGTACACTCGTACTAAATCGAGGCGATTTATTACTACGCCTTTTCGAAAGTATCGATTATCCTGTCGATGAGTTTGTAATTATAAATAATGGCAATAAAGCTGACGTAAAGGCCGCTATCGATCAGATAACAGCCAAGTACCCAACTAAAGTCACCGTCCATACACCAGGAAAGAATACCGGGGTAGCGGGAGGATGGAATTGGATATTCACACATTTCGATAAGCCATGGTATTTTATCGCCGGCAATGATGTAATGTTTACTCCAGGGGATTTAGACAAAATGGTCTCAGCAGCCTGGAATGAATATGAAACAATTGGCATGTTGTTTGGTAACCAAGGACATAACGCCTATATTATGACAAAAGCTTGTCTGGATAAGGTTGGCTTATTCGATGAGAATTTCTATCCAGCGTATTTAGAAGACTGTGACTATTCCCGAAGAATGGGACTTTTAGATATGCATGCTCGGGATGTTCAGGATTGCCACATCATTCATGGAGAAGCTCCGTTATGGGGTTCGTCGACTATCCATTCGGATCCGCGGTTCAGAACGATGAATGGTATAACACACGGAAATGGATTTAAATATTATCGTAAAAAATGGGGCGGAGAGAATGGTAAAGAGGTATATACTGTGCCATACAACGATCCAAGGCTAACACCGCGGGACTGGGTATTTGACCCAGAGTGGAGAAAACTTAATGACATATGGGGAGCATAATTAAATGAAAAGAGCACTTGTAACAGGTATAGCAGGAATGGATGGTTCTCATATGGCGGACCTTCTTCTATCAAAAGGATATAACGTCTGGGGCCTTGAACGACACAGATCAAATACCAATAGAGTTAATATCAAACACATTGAAAATCAAATACATCTAATACAAGGAGATCTTGCAGACCAGGGCTCTTTATATTCAGCAATCGATCAGGCACAGCCTGACGAGATATACAACTTTGCTGCACAATCATTTGTAGGAGATAGTTGGAATCTAGCTGAACAAACATCCAACATTACCGGGATGGGCGTATTAAGAATGTTAGAGGCCATTAGACTTATAAAGCCCAGCATTAAATTCCATCAAGCTTCTTCATCTGAAATGTTTGGGAAGCACGGGGTACAGGTAGTTAACGAGAATACGGTTTTTCATCCTCGTAGTCCTTACGCAGTTTCTAAGGTTTATGGCCATTATATTACTCAAAACTTTAGAGAATCGTATGGTATGTTTGCCTGCTCTTCGATTTGTTTCAACCATGAATCTGAACGACGTGGGTATCAATTCGTCACACGTAAAATTACAGATGCTGTTGCACGCATTCATTATAAAGTGGAAAATACAATCCATTTGGGTAATCTAGATGCGAAACGCGACTGGGGATATGCTCCAGAATATTGTGAAGGTATTTGGCGTATGATGCAGCAGGATCAGCCCGATGACTTTATCTTTGCTACAGGAGAAGCCCATTCGGTTGAAGAGTTTGTCATCGAAGCTTTTGCTACGGTAGGCATAGAAAATTGGAGAGACTATATCACAATTAACCCGATGTATATGCGTCCCGCAGAAGTGGATTATCTGCTTGGAGACTGGTCGAAGGCTAAAGAAGTCCTTCACTGGGAACCTAAAGTTCGATACAAGGAATTAGTAAAGCGGATGATGTTCAACGATTTAACGTTAGTAAGGAATGAACTCAATGGAAAATAAAATATACAAGGAACGTATTACATGTCGCCTATGTGGAAATTCTCTAGAAACTGTTCTAGATCTAGGCAATATATATTTGAATGACTTCGTGGACGAAGGAAAAGAAATTGTTTCAGCACCACTAACTCTGGTAAAGTGTACATCCTGCGAACTTGTACAGTTGAAGCATACTCCAGATCTTGATCTTCTTTATCGCCAATACTGGTATCAATCCAGTCTTAACAAGAGTATGATCGCTGCCCTTCAGGATATCGTAGATAATATCGAAAAACGCGTTACCCTTTATCCGGGAGATACTGTTATTGATATTGGCTGTAATGATGGGACTATGTTAGGACAGTATCATAATCCAAACCTAGTGCGAATCGGATTCGATCCGGCATTGAATCTTGCCGAAAAAGCAAAAAAGCATTGTGACTTTTTCTATAACACATACTTTGGAGATGTCTCTATCTATACACCCCCGGCAAAGGTTATCACCTCAATTGCCATGTTCTATGATCTAGAGGATCCCCATACATTCATTGAGCTAGTGAAACGTTCTCTTGCTCCAGACGGTATCTGGGTTATTCAGTTTACAGATCTTCTCTCCATGTTCAAAATCAATGCATTTGATAATGTCTGCCACGAACATCTGGAATACTACTCATTTAAAGTTCTTCGTAATCTTATGTATCATCATGGACTGGAGATCTTTGATGTATCAACAAATGATGTTAACGGTGGAAGCATTCGGGCCTATATTGCTTGGAAGGGTGCTCGTACTGTAGAGACCTCCGTGTATAATCTGATTAACGAAGAAGCTAGCTATATGATTTCTTTTGAAGATCCATTCAAAGCATTTGCAGACCGAGTTCAAAAGATTAAGGACTTTGTCGTAGGCTTTATTAAAGAACAAAATGCGGCAGGAAAGACTGTAGCTGCTATGGGAGCATCAACAAAAGGAAATACTCTTCTACAGTATTTTGGCCTTACAAGTGAATATATTAAATATGCGGGAGAGGTAAACGCCGATAAATTTGGTAAGAAAACTGTAGCTACGAACATCCCAATTATTTCTGAAGCCGATGCCGTTGCTCAGAAGCCGGATTACTTTCTGCTTCTACCGTGGCATTTCAAAAAAGGTATTCTTACAAAGAATCAAGCATATAGGGATGCCGGCGGTAAGTTTATTATTCCATGTCCAGAACCTGAGGTTATTTAATGTATAGTGATAGCGAATTTGATTCAGCTAAATTTGTGACTCAATTTATAAGTATGGCTAGTGGTATTTATGTCGATGTTGGGGCAGGATTTCCCGAGCACGGCTATACCGCACATACGTTATTTAGAAATACACCGAATTGGCGTATCATCGCTATCGAGGCTAATCCCGAAATGTGTAAACAATATAGGGGACGAGGCTATGAAATTTATGAATATGCAGCAACAGATTCTGATTTGGGCAGGGTATCTTTTGACATTTATACTTCTCATGAGGGATTAGGCGGCTCTTGTATAACCAGTCAAAATGTACAACATATGGGCGAGGATAGAACTCGCTGTATAAATATTGGCTTTCTCAGAAGTATAGAAGTTACTGCTCTTACGTTGAATACTATTTTAGCAACACACTGTCCTGAAGTTACTCATATCAATGTTCTAAATGTAGATGTAGAATATTCGGAATTACAGGTTTTACGGGGACTGGATTTCGAAAAATATAGCCCTGATATAATGATCATCGAATGTTTAGGTAATAACCCTGCATATCAGGATTATTTTGATCAGCTAGGTTACAAGGTCGTGGCCCAAGCAGGGCCAAACAAAATCTTAATAAGGAAATAATGGATACTGTATTCTTCATAAATCATATACAAAAACAATGTGGTGTATACCAATTTGGCTATCACATTGGAACAGTTATATCAAAGTCTACAAACTTCGATATTAAATATCTGGAGTGTAGCTCCGTTGCGGAATTACGTCAGCACATTTCGGCGCATTTACCCAAGACTATTATCTATAATTTCTATCCAAGTACTCTTGGGTGGTGTGTTAGTATGCCGGCGTTACACCCCGAAATTCGGCATATATTGATTCGCCACGAACCTGAACCCTGGGGCCTTCCTGCAGGATTTGAAGAGATATATCCGGATCCAACAGAACCAGAAATTCCGGGGAAATGGAAAACTGGAAGACTTGTAAAGCCGTATGATAATAAGTATCCAACTCCAGAGATCCCGACATTCGGAAGCTTTGGCTTTGTCTTTGGAAAAAGCTTTGGCTGGGTGATACAGTTAGTAGAAAAAGAATATGATCAGGCTATTGTAAATCTACATATACCTGCAGCACATTTTGGAGATTCCGATGGAGCTGGGGCACGAAAAGCAGCCGCCGAAGCGAGAAGCTATGTAACAAAACCTGGTATACAGCTAAACATCACTCATGACTTTCTAAGCCCCGACGATCTTATCGAATTCCTTGCAAAGAATTCGCTGAATATATTCTGCTATGATATAAATTGGGGACGAGGTATTTCAAGTACCATAGATTACGCTCTTACCGCCAGGCGGCCGATTGCTATAACAGATTCCCGTCAATTTAAACATCTGGATGGAATAAAGAATCTGCTATGTATTCCGACGTATACAACTATAAAAGCTATTTTAGAACGCGGTATATCTCCTTTGCGTATCTATCAACAAGCGTGGGCTCCAGAAAATCTATTGAAATCGTATGAAAGGATTCTCCGTGGTTAAAGTAATGTTTGTTAATAACGTGCCCGATGCATGCGGCGTGAAACAGTTTGGCCTACGAGTTTATGATGTCCTCTCGAAGTCCACAAAGTTCAAAACACAATTAGCTGCATGTTATAATGCGGATGATCTTATCCGGGAGGGTCGAAATACCGATGCTGACACCATACTCTATAATTTTCATTCTCTTACTATTCCTTGGGCTAATGATGAATTCCTAGCACAGCATCCTAATAAGCGTCATATAGCCATCGTTCATGAGCCAGGAATGGTAGTATCAAAAAGAATGAATCGTGTGATTCCTCAGGATACATTGCCTCGAGTACTATCAGAATGTCCAGATACTTATGTGGATCGGGGAGTTCCGGTCATAGGTTCTTTCGGCTTTGCATCATGGCATAAAGGGTTCCATAACCTTATTCTTAAAATACAGAATGAATTTGATGAGGCTATTTTTAGACTTCACGTCCCCGCCTCATTTTATTGTTATGACGAGAACCAGTCTCCTAGGAAGATCATAGATGAATGCCATAAGCGCATAACTAAGCCTGGGATAAGTATTGAAGCAGATACTGATTTCTTTACTGAGACGGAGTTACTGGAATGGCTTAACAAGAATACATTAAATGCATTTCATTATGAACCTCTTCCATATGATCCAGGAATTAGTAGTGTAGTTGACTACGCGCTAAGTGCCAGACGTCCGCTAGCTATTACAAAATCTCCTATGTTTAGGCATCTTGTAGGAGCTACCCCTTCGATTTGTATGGAGGATAATTCACTGAAGACTATTATCGAGAACGGCTTAACACCCTTATATCCTTTCTATGATAGATGGTCTGTTGAAAATGCGGTCAAATATTGGGAGGATGTTCTGTGTTAAAAGTTGATATCGTTATGCAGGGCCCCATCTGGAGCAAGACATACACAACTGCAGAATCGTATTTAACTCTAGCGTGGGTAAATCGAGTTATTATATCCACCTGGGAAGGACAAAAATCCTGGGATACAAACTATCGTATCTCAGTAATAAAATCAAAAGATGTAACGAATCCCGGAGGAAATAATCGTAACAGACAGCTCTTTTCATCACAGATAGGGGTTAATGTTTGTACTGCCGATCTGATTATGAAGACTCGCACAGACCAACAAATTGATATACCAAGTATGAAGAAGATGTATGATTACTTTATGAAGCATTATAAAATTGATAAGAAATTTCTCGATGGGACAGGCCCCAAGGGAGCAATTTTTACTATTGGCTTATACTCGGGCTACGTGTTCCATCCCCAAGACCATCTCTTCCTGGGATTTCGAGAGGATATACAAAAGCTTTTTGATCTTCCATTAGACCCAGATGTTCCACCAGATCCAAAGAATCCTACAGATTTATATGGAAGTTCTTTTACACATAATGCTACTAGACCCAATGCTTATCTAGGGATGTATTACTATGCCAGATTTGATGAGCAGATTAAATACATGGTAGAGCATTATAGGGACTTTATCGTAGATCAGGCGCCAGGGAGGGCAGAAGCATTTGCAGCAGAAGCTCCGTATCGAGATGTGATCTTTAAAGCATTTCCTCGTATAAATTTGTGGTGGGAAAAATATAATCAACCTTATCCGTATGAAGTGGGTCATGGATATTCAGAATATTGTGGAAAGGAATGGTAATGAAAGTCGCATTGATTTTTAGAGGTAAGTGCACAAAGATTAGTAACGCACTAAAGAGCGCTGGCCAGACAGTTAGTGGGCTTGATTGCTTCCATAATTGGAACGGTGTTATGCTAGAAGATCTAAAGGCTCACAACATTCCATACGATGTAATTTTGATATCCTATCCATCACAGCATCTTACAGAACTGTCTGAAAAAATGGGTGCAAAGGAAGTTATAACCGGTGGTTATTCTGATCAAGTACAGAATTTACGTTATGTCGCTAATTATATGGTAGCTCACAAAGACGAATACGATATCTTTGTTCTATCAAGATTCGACTTTAAATATAAGCGTAGAATCACAACCTGGCCTCTATGGGGTTCTCCAAACGTTGTTCTTACAGGACGAGATATTGCCTGGCCCTCGAACCGCCTCTACCATGATTTTCTATTTGTAGTAGGAGCCCCCTCTGCCTCATTCTTTAAAACAGCAGCTGATAATGCAACGGCTAATGGGCATGAGATTGGTAGAAATCTCTATAATATGAAAGCTCCAATGGAGATTATGTATAGAGATTATTATCATGCGACACCACACCCGCTACTATCGTGCATTGATTGTGAAGATGAGCCAGATCTAGATAACCCGCTACATGCGGATCCATGTTATCCAGATGGCTGGGACAGGGAGTATTAATGAACATTCTAATTCCAATGGCAGGCCGTGGAGACCGTTTTAGAAATGGTGGTTATGCTAATACTAAGCCTCTCATAGACATAGCTGGGCAACCCATGATACAGAGGGCTGTAGAATCTGTAGGATTGCCTGGCCAGTATATCTTCATTGTTAGTAAAATAGATAACCAGATAGAAGAAGTGAAGGCTTTATTGAAGACCATTACACATAAGCCCATCATCATCGAGATTGATTTTGTAACAGATGGTCCAGCTAGCTCTTGTTTGTTAGCAAAAGAATATATCAATAATGATACTCCCCTGGTTATAATGAACTGTGATCAAATTATGAAATGGAATAGCAGGGTTTTTTATGCTACCATTTCTGTCACTACATTAGATGGTTTAGTAGTCACCTACAACACAAACATTGGGAAGAACAGTTATGTAAGATTAGATGAACAAGGTTTTGCTACTGAGTTCGCTGAAAAGAGGGTTATTAGTCCCTATTCTCTCAATGGCATTCATTTCTGGAAAAAGGGTTCAGACTTTGTATATTCCGCGGAACGAATGATCGAAAAAAATCTCAGGACTAATAACGAATTCTATGTATCTACAACCTATAATGAGTTGATCGAAGATGGAAAGAAGATCGGTATCTACGATATACCTCCATCTGAACATTGGGCAGTAGGAACGCCAGAAGATTTAGAGCGGTATATGAGGTTGAATCATGGAAGTCTATAAACTCGATGACTACAATGGTGGCTGGTTCATAGGTAACTTTGATCCCAGTGTCTTCAAGACTGATGCTTTTGAAGTATGCTTTAAGAAACATAAAAAAGGAGAAAAGTGGAACACCCATTATCACAAGTTAGGTACGGAGATTAACTACCTTATACGGGGTACTATGACGATACAGGGTGTCACGCTTTCTGCTGGAAATGTTTTCGTACTAAAACCGATGGAAGTTTCCGATCCCATTTTCCTCGAGGATTGCGAACTGATAGTTGTTAAGACCCCGTCTATACCAGGAGATAAGTATGATCTTTAGAAACGAGATAGATCCCGACAAGTATATCATTGTAAAGTATTATCTGCAGGCACGTACCAATCTAAGAGATTCCTCCTGGGAACTGGCAATTGGTCAAAGTGTAGGGAATCCGAATACGAGAAGTCGTTGGGAAACAGACGCTCTCTTCGAGAACCATTCCTGTATTGTAAAGGGTTCCGAAACGGAATTAGAGAGAAGGGGCAGTGGAATTGTTGAAATAGGGTTTCCGGTCGTGAATATAGATTGGGATACAGATGGTATCTCCCAGTTCCTCTGTTTTATCATGGGCGGGCAGACAGACATAGACAATACACTGGCTTGTCATGTGCTGGATGTTACCTTCCCCAAGAGTATTGAGACGAAGTTCCTTAAGCCATCCTTTGGACTGAGTGGCTTCAGGAAGTTTACCGGAGTCTATGATAAGCCACTCTTTGGGGGAATCATCAAGCCAAAGACGGGTATCTCCAGCGACACCCTCCTTAATATGGTAAAGGAAATGGTCGAGGGAGGGGTTAACTTTATCAAAGAGGACGAGATTCTATCCAACCCAGCCTTCTGTCGTATCGAAGAACGGGTTCCGAAGATTATGAAGTACCTGGAGGGAAAATCTGTTATCTATTCGGTATGTATTAATGCGGATCATGCCTATATTCTAGACAGGGTAAAGAGGGTTCATGAGCTGGGAGGAAACAGCGTTCATGTGAATTTCTGGGCCGGCCTGGGAGTTTATAAGTCCATTCGAGAACTTAATCTGCCTATCTTTCTTCATGTTCAGAAAAGTGGCTCCAAGATACTAACACATGTCGACAATAAGTTTAGAATTAGTTGGTATGTATTTTGTAAGCTATGTGCGGTAATGGGAGTAGATTCTATTCATGCAGGTATGCTTGGTGGATACTCCGACGACAATCCGGAGGAGATGAAGAGTGTTATGGAAATGCTTTTATCCTATGATGTCACTCCAGTATTGAGCTGTGGAATGAATCCAGGCTTGGTGGGATATGTGAATGAAAGAATAGGAACGAACTATATGGCTAACGTGGGAGGAGCTCTTCACGGCCATCCTTCTGGAACCTATTCCGGGTGCCTAGCGATGCGCCAAGCAATTGATGGGAATTATGGAAAGGAATATGAGGAAGCTATAAAGAAATGGGGGAAAAGATAATGGTTTTGAATATAAATAATCATGTGGTTGAGGTGACGGAGCAACCAACTGATATACGAGGATTGAAATTTCGTCCTCAGATGAGATACCATGATAATGATGCAGATTGGTCTATCTTTACAAAACCTTGTCCGCGGGAAGTGTCACCTGCTGATCATTCTGTAGTTGAAGAAGCGATTAAAGATCATATGACACATGCTATTGTCGAGATCGGAGTTGGTGGCATTCACAGGCCACTAGAGGGATCATTCACAGAATTGTTATTGGCCAAGAAGCCGGACGAGATTCCCTATTTAGGTATAGACTGTGAAGATAAGACATATTTACGAAATGAAGCAAAGAAGGTATTCACGGTGACAGCATTCTCTAATGAACAGCAGAAGATTAGGGAATGTATGAAATCCATTGGTATTGAGGAAATATCGATTCTCTTTATTGATGGATTTCATTCCGTGAATGCCGTAATTAACGATTGGCAATACACAGATATGTTGGCAGATGGCGGAATCGTGATATTTCACGATACCAATTATCATCCCGGTCCCAAGGTGTTCATTCATGCCATAGACGAGCAACTATATAGGATAGAACGCTGCTGCCAAGAGGTAGATGATTATGGAGTGGCAATAGCCTATAAACTATGATAACTATTCCCAAAGATTCAAAGCAGCTTGCAGATATATTCTTTCCGCTATTTCTCCTGAGCATCTTGGTAGATTTGAGAAGAAATTATACTTTATTGGAGAAAATATGTTAGGCGAAATTAATGAGCGTGGAGAATTACATAAATTAATCAACTTTCTTGGCCTGAAGACCGGTGTTGAGGTAGGAGTTCAGAAGGCGGAGTATTCTAAATATCTTCTGGATAATACCAAACTCTTTCTTTATCTTGTTGATGTGTGGCAAGAGCAGACGGGTTATATGGATCCCGCAAATGTTTCAACAGCTAAGCAGGAAGGTTATATGCAAGAAGCTATTGAGCGTTTAAAACCGCATGAGGGTCGCTATCAAATAATTCGTAAATTCTCTGTCGATGCCGCACAGGATATTGCCGACGAATCGCTTGATTTTATATACATCGATGCAATGCATACCTGGAAAGCTGTTACCGCAGATCTTAATGCCTGGTATCCAAAGCTTAGGAAGGGCGGCCTAATGTCTGGCCATGATTTTTTCAATGACTACGGAAGTTATCATCAGATGTGTTTTGAAGTCAAGAATGCTGTCTTAGAATTCATAGAAGGAAAAGATATAACATTATATGTCACTCAGGAAGGGTTTCCATCATGGTATTGGGTAAAATGATACTAATCTCCCATAGGGGCAATATTACAGGACGGGATATTGAAAAAGAAAATTCCCCCGCTTATATTCTCTCTGCTTTGGAAGCAGGCTTTGAGGTGGAGACTGATGTATTCTATATAGCAGGTGGATTGTATTTAGGCCATAACTCTCCTTGTTATCCCGTGGAGCTCGAGTTTCTAAAGCATGAACATTTATGGTGCCATGCAAAGACTCCAGAAACACTTATCTATCTAAGAGCTCGGCCCGAGATACATAGTTTTTATCACGATATGGATACGTGCACACTAACCTCAAAGGGATTTATTTGGACGTTTAACGGAAATCTTCTCGCGAACACGATCTGTGTGTTACCGGAGAAATACTTCGAGCCAGAAGAACTAAAGATCTGTACAGGAATATGCAGCGATACTATACTAACATACAAAGGACATTATGAGAAAATCGATTCTAATTATCAACTATGAAACCGAGGGTATCAATCCTCGTCTATGTGCTAATAGCAGAGCCTCTGTTATGGCCGCGTGCGAGCGATGGGGGTGTGATTTTATAGAGATCAATCATTCTAATACCAAACTTACATTAGCCCCGGCAGCTGAAAAAACAAAGCTCTTTAATGAGATCGAAGGTGAACATGTTCTTGTATTGGATAGCGATGTTGTTATAAACTCTACAGCTCCAAGTCCATTCGAAGTTTTTCCAGAAGACTGTATGACCGTTATTCAAAATGCCACTCCTCGTCATGGTCAATATGGTATTGTTAAACAAATTGAACGAGAGGAATGGTCTAAAGTTGAGGGGGAATATGGCCCAGTTGAATATGTACCCGAGCATTATTTTAATACTGGTGTAATGCTTGTGAGAAAGGATCTCCATACGGAAGTCTTTAAAATGGCTAAGGAAATTCATCAAGGATTGTCTGTAAAAAACATCGGTCTAAATTGGTGTGACCAGACGCCTATAAACTACGCTACCAAGAAGCTGGGTATCAAAATGAATTATGCAGGAGATGAATGGAACTATGTCCTTCCTTCTGATCTTGGTCCTGACTGGTTACAAATGAAAGCCCACATTTATCACCTGGCTGGAATGCCGGCACGTAATGAATTGTTACCGAGGATTTTGTGGAAATGAAAATTACAGTAGTTATTCCGACACGCAATGATAACTTTGGAGGCAACCTTATAGAGACTGCCTCTTATACACTTAATACAATGTCTAATACTTTTGATGAGGTTATTCTAGTAGACTTTGGATCTGATGAACCAATTTATCCGGTACTGGCCCCGCTTATTACGAATAAACGTGGGAACATTAGAATTATAACCACTCCCAAACTAGGAGAGGAACAGACCTTTTCAGATATATTAGCTAGAAATGTTGGAATACGCCGAGCAACAAATGATATTATACTATCTTCAAATGTAGATATTATACCTGCCCTTCCGGAGGACTTTGATTTTTCACAGTTTGATGAAAATGTTTTCTACAGTTCAGGTAAGTATATGCTAGAACACAGTCTTATTACTTCTCTTCGTTCTCAGGGTAAGTCGTGGGAAGAGATTCAAAAGTATCTCTTCCAAACTCGAGAAAGTTATCCTCGCCAGGGTTTATTCAATGACGATCCTTGGTCCAAAGTGAGTGGCTGTGGAGATTTTCAACTGGGGCACAGAAAGATTTGGTTTGACGATAGGGTGCGCGGATTTGAAGAAACTCTTCGCTTTAAGGATTATACTGATACAAATCTACATAAAAAAATAATAGCAAACGCTGGGTACGAAGTTCGTGTGGCTATGTACTTTCATGTGTTCCATCAATCACATATTGATATTCGTGGAACGGCAAAGGCCAATGATGGACAAAAAGCAGTACATGCTTTTTTGCAGACTTCGAATCCAGATACGTGGGGATTCTCTGATATGATCTTTAAGGAATATGTACTATGAAATTACTTGTAGGAATACCTGCATATAACGAAGAGCGAACTATTACAAAGACCCTGGAACGCGTAATGAGCACCTCCTGGCCAGTTCGGGTAATTGTATGTGATGGGAATTCTTCTGATAATACAAGGTCGATAGCACTTCAAAAAAAAGCTGAGGTATTATATACCCCTTCTTATGGAGACTCCATTCAAACGGCTTTTAGAGAGGCTTCTAATGAAGACTATGTAATTATCCTTGATTGTGAGAGTCATAATGCATTGGAGATGTACGACGCTCTTAGTGAAATGAAAGATAAAAAAATCCATCATTATCTGGTTGCCGGATATAGAGATAGATACACAGCTACTCGTATACGAAAGCTTATTACCTTATTAGCGCGATGGTATATACACCGACTATTTACAGTTGAGACTATCGATATAACAAGCGGCTTTCGTGCCTATCCCATTTCATTTGTAAAAAATGTACGCGACAACAATGCACTTTTTGCCGCACCAAATTATGTAATCAATGTAAATCTAGCATTAGAGGCACACCGTTTAGGGTATAATACCTATAACTTTATTATGACATATACAGGCGGACAAAGTGCTCTTACGTTAAAGAAGTTCGTCAAATCTCTTTGGTGGGGATTAAAGTTACTAAGGAAACGCGTATGAACTTCTTCAATGTTCGACAGTTAAATAATGTAAAGTGTTCTTATGACACGGAGATTTTTGCGCCTGAATATTTTGGTACCTTCTATCCTAAAGAGTATATTGCAGAAGACATAAAAAAGGATTTTGTTTCTAGTCGGCCGCCCGGATATAAATTGGGTCCTGTTTCTCCCGGATCCTTTAGCCGATTGCCAGACGGGGTTATTTTATCTGACGATATCTACGATGAATCTGAAATTGAAGTCATGGTACAGTTATCGCTTTTACAAGAAATACAGGATACCGAAATTATATTTTTAGAGTTAGGGGCTGGCTATGGAGCACAATCTTTACGAATGCATGGAGCAGTAAAAAATCAAGTTGTGCCTATGAGGGTAAAAAACTGTATTTGTGTTGGCGTAGAAGGGTTTCCAGAATACTTCCAGCAACTTCAGAATACTTTTAAAATCAATGCAGTTACAGGACAAGCTATATTTGGTGGCGTAAGTTATGAGGATGGAGAAACTCCTTTTTATACTAAAGTAGGAAAAGGAAATTATGGTTGTTCTGTACATAGTTCTGGGGATATAACAATCCCATGTTTTAAATTAGATACGCTTATTCAAAAACTTGGTTATCCCCATATTCATGTTATTGATATGGATATACAGGGACTAGAGAATCTAGTAGTATCAAACTCAGAGTTTATACTAAAAGGCAAGGTAGATTATCTTAAGATTTCGATACATGATCCAAAGTATCCTACGTTTTTCTTAGAGTTGCTAGAGGATCTATACGAGTGTATTCTGGATATTCGCCAAGAACCTTCACCCCATTTTTGTGAGGTAAAGGAATTAAATTGTAAAACATATATTGCCGACGGTCTTATGATTTTTCGTAGAAGGATAAAATAATGGAAATCAAATCAATTGGAACGCTTATAGACGAACTTATTACAACGTCAATGAAATGTTGGTATGCGCAGGAAACAGTTATGAATGAAACAGATGTCAATAAGGTAGCCGCTGCAGCCAAACAAGCCCAGCAACTCAACGCTCGTCGCAATAAACTTATTCGGGCAATTGATGAACGACTGGGAGATGGAGCTATTACATTAACGGAAAAGACTTATGCCTAAATATGCATTTTCACATCCTGGAAAAATTGGGGATGCACTATATACATTACCTACTATAAAGTATATCTGCGAACGCGATGGTGCTACTGCGGATTTCTATACGTCAAATTACTGTTTGCCCTTGACGCCTTTGTTTGAATACCAATCATTTATTGAAAAGCTTATTGTCCCCGAATCGTATGTTATAAGAGATATGGGTTGTGGTGTTCAGCCGTGGCAAATGCCAATACCAGAAGGGATATATGACCAGGTATTCCAACTAGGATTTCAAACAACGCCTAATATTCCTCTGCATTCATGGATTGGGCAATCAGTAGGAATCGCCGATGTCCCTCCGCCCCAGTATCAATATCCAGATATTACATTCTTCGAAGAACCATACATCGTTATTTCAGCGCGATATCCGACTACCTATAATGACTCGTTTAAAGCCTTTATAGACGCTTGTCCAATATTGACGGTACAGATAGGGTGTCCAAATGAGTTTCTCGAAAGCAAGTCTGCCAATATGACCCATTTGAATATGCTTGAGACTGTCTCGTTAATGGCCAAGTCTAAAGGGTTTTTAGGACTACCTTTTTCCCAACTTGTACTGGCTAACGGATTTCCTGATATTCCAAAAGTAGGTATGCATAATGGTGGATCCTGGGATCTAAGGCATGTTATACAAAGACCAAATAATCACTATCCTGTCAACCCATCTACTGAGGAATTATTGAGGCTATTGAATTTATCCTAATATTTAAGTACAATGAACTAAAGGGTCTAAACTATGGAAAAACAATCAATTCATGTTCCCCGTCCTGACTTAATAAACGCTCCAGATCCCAATAAAATGAAGCGTCAACCCTCAGGTTCCTTCAAAGCTATTAGTGCTATAGGCGCCTCCAGGAAAGACACGGAATGGGGTGGTGCTGTAGATAAAATAGGGAGTGTTATGACAAAAAAAGCCACTGCTATTCTAGAAAAACTAGCAAAGAAGGATATGCCCTCTTTTCTAAAACAAGATCGTGATCCCAAAGCAAAGGAAGTATACCGTGCGCTTAAAAAGGAGCATCCTGAATATAGTGCTGGTAAGAAAGCTCGTATAGCAGAGAGTGTTGCAAACAAAGCCTAATTATGCCCGAGATTCCTCAATCAGTATTAATGTTATCGGACGATGCTCTGATCTGGTCAATGAAAGCCAGTTTACCACAACGTATTGCCGACGCAATAGAGCATAAATCTGAGAAGACTGAGAAGGCTAAAAAGATTCTTCGAAAGCAAGCTGAATACGCCCCTGGTATTCCCTCGAAGTTTACTAAAGACCTTCCACGTCTTTCTGAGCCCCAACCAATGCGTCTTGCCATTCAGTCTCATAAGGCTAAAAAGGCTGGTCAACATTATGATATTCGTATCGTTGATGATAAAACCGGTAAGGCTTATTCCTGGGCCGCTCGTAATCTTCCTGTAAATCCGGGAGATAAAACATTAGCCGTTTTACAACCTACTCATACCGCGGAGTATTCAACGTGGGAAGGGAAGATAGAATCTGGTTACGGAGCAGGTGATGTAAGTTTATTTAGTCAAGACAAGATTGAGGTTATCAAAGCAGAACCTACAAAAATTACCTTCAATGTTTATAAAACAAACGGTGATACTGAACGCTATGCAATGATCAATACTGGAGGAGACCAATGGTTATTCCATAACGTTACTCCAACAAGAACAACGCGCCCAGAACTCCCTATGGAGAAACCTCATTATAAAAACATCCCTCCTCAGGTGTTAGATCCAAATAAAGTAAATGAGATTTGGGCACCAAAGATTGATGGTGCATTAAATGTATTTCTCCTTAAACCAGACAAGCCTATTGAAACCTATTCATATAGACCATCCGCTCGAGGTACTAACAAGCTTATTGATCATACTTTTAGGCTCGGGCTACATAAAACATTTGTCCCTACAGCGTTCAAAGGGAAAACAGTTGTTTTGGGCGAAGTGTTTGCTAGAGACAGGGAGACTGGAAAAGTGTTGCCCTCGACCGATACATCGGCTCGTCTTCTCTCAAATGTATGGAGATCTAGGGAGCTACAGCAAAAAGCTCCGTTAGATAATGTTGTTTTCAATGTTCTTCGTTATAATGGTCGTGATGTTTCAAAGAAACCCTATGAAGAGAAACTAAAGATTCTAAAAGAAATTACTACAGCAGTACCTCAGCTAAAGATGCCTCCATTACATACTACGGCAGACAGTAAAGCTGAGCTTATGAAAGAGGTAAAGTCCGGGACACACCCGCTTACCGAAGAAGGGGTAGTAGTGTACAAACTTAATGAAGATACACCAATCAAATCAAAACTACAACAAGACTATGACGTCTACATCAGAGGCGCCTTCCCAGGTGAGGGAAAATACAGAGGAAGAGCCGCCGGGGGCTTTACTTATTCATTTAAGCCATCCGGTCCCATTACTGGCCGCGTTGGTTCTGGCTTATCAGATACCATGCGAAAAGAATTGTGGGAACAACCAGAAAAATATAAAGGATCCGTTGCCAGGATCTTTGCCCAACAACAGCTCCCAAGTGGAGCGTTGAGGATGCCTGTCTTTAAAGATATTCGAAGTGAAAAGTTTGCTTCTCTAATGGGGGGAAAAGCGGATAAGAAAAAACCCTCAGATTTTAATCCTAAGAGTATTGCTCAGGGTATGAAAGTTGAGCGAGAGCACACAACAAACAAAGCAACTCAAAAAGAAATAGCAATGGATCATCTTACAGAAGATCCAAAGTATTATGATAAACTAAAGAAGATGGAAAAAAAGGCTTATCCAGAAGCGGTAAATCCTGTAACGACTTATCCGATCTCCTCAACCGAACTACATGAAATAGGGAAGACTCAAGGTGAGGATGCTTTTCCCGATCCTAATGTCCAAGTACGCCAGGAGAATCCGAATACTATCCGTCCTGGAACGGTTCGTGTAAGAGAGACAAGAAGATTTTTACGTAAGAAAGCGGATGCCTCGGCGGCATCACCACAAACAACCGGTGGAAGCGAGTTATATATGTCCGAGACTCCGAGAACACAAAACTTCTACCAGGATACCTCTGCGTATCGTATAACCGAACATACACCAGATACCCCGTCCTCATCGACGGTAGCAACTACGGCAACACAAAATATAAAAGGACGAAAGGTAAAAATTAATGTCAGAACTCGCTAGAATACCAATGCCGACTTCTGGTGTTAATATAGGACCCCAGAAACTTGTCATCAAGGAGCTTCATAACGGAGAAAGTTATTATATTGAGACTTTTGCTCAAGCTCCCTCCGACGCTCGTTTAGGAACTCAGGATGGTTTTTCACGTACACGTATTGCTGACCCAACAGTTCTCTTTGATTCGACAATGGAATACACTCCCCACGACCATTTATGGGATACTTACGCTTCTGGGATGGTCTCTAGCGGATTGAGCGAATATAATTATTTACAAATGAATGTTTCTGGTATTGGACGTATGACAAGACAAACCTGGCAATATCAAAGATACCAACCAGGAAAATCTCAACTTATCTTGATGACTGGGGTGTTGGGATCGAAGGCTGATGGTGTCTCAAAACGTATCGGATATTTTGATAATGCTAATGGTTTATTCTTTGAACTTGATGGAACAGCTCTGTATGTAGTTAAACGTGGCTCTGGGATAGATACTAGAGTAGCACAAAATGATTGGAATGTAAAAAAAGCAAACGGGGATCATGGGGAGTTTATTTTAGACCCAGCTCTCGCACAGATTTATTTTATAGATTTTGAATGGTTAGGCGTGGGCCAGGTTCGTTTTGGTATTTATCACGAAGGAAAACCCTGTGTTCTTCATATCATGGAGCATGCTAATGTTGTTGACCGTCCCTACATGGCAACGGCAAACCTTCCGGCTCGATATGAAATTATATCTACCAGCTCACAAGGTGTTTCCTGGATGCGACAAATATGTACATCAATAATTTCAGAAGGAGGCGCGCAACGAGCAGGTGGTGGACAGTGTTCTGTATATACCCCAACTACGGGAGTCTCATGTACCCAAGATACCTGGAACAATGTTTTAGCGGTTAGACCACGTCCTACTATGATAGGTCCGGGGGGTATACCGATAATCAATCGTTCTCTAAGTATTCCGGAATCAGCATCTATAGCCGTGGCGAGCGGCCCAACTATAAGCTATGTTCGTATTTTATATGCAGAATGTTTAACGAATCACGGTACATGGACCATGCCTTCAGTGTATCAGCTATTACAGGGATCTACTGATGTCACTGTATTTTTTGCATTACAACCAGTATATTCCGTTGTGATTCAATCCACTGGGGGATCGGGTTCTAAGCAAGATGCGGGTATTAGTGGAAGTCAATCACTTTTACTTCCTTTTTCATATAGTTATGATGGAACTCGGGTTCGTGTTTACATTATTCAGGTTTATCCCGTCGGCGGCGGGTGCACAGCCCATGCCACAGTCAGTCAATATGGCGTATTCTAAGCCTTGACATTCATATAAAATATACGTATAATATAACATGATTATTCCAATTACATTAGAGCGAAAAGTCCATGAAAATAAGGATGATTGGATGATTTTTGAATTGGAAAATAGTGCTAAAGTACAGGCTGCACAGAAACAAGAAAGAGCTCCCACGTTAACGGAGCTTTTATACAATCAGACCGAAGATGAAATGTTGACGATTGCCGAACTTTTGGATCAGGGAAATGACTAATGAGTTTAAATTTACCGATAGCAATAAAGAAAGTGTTTCTTTCGTTTGTACAGCAGTATTATGCAACGGAAGATTCCCGTCTAGTTTGGAATGTCGATAAACGGTTAACCAAGATTTTTATCGGGGACAAGTTTATTGCTGCTCCCGAAGTTGTTGAAAAGATGCCATCTATAATTCTCTCACGTGGAACGATGACATGGGCTCAAACCTCTATAGATCAGATGCAAAATACAGATTTGTATTCGGCTACAGAAGGAATGGATCCGAATAAAAAGAGAACGGATCTTGTTCGAGCCAGTATCACTTTTCAATGTATTTCACAAAATGGTATTGAAGCTGAAAGTATTGCGAACAATCTATTTCTAAATTTTGTAGGGTATAAAGACCAGCTACGAAGAAACGGTATTCATCAAATCATGGGCGTATCAATGGGAGAAGAAACTCTCATTAGAAGCGATGCAGCACCTAGATTAGTTTCAGTTCCGGTGAATATTGTATTTACAACCCAAGTTAGTCTGGCTACTACTCTTGATCTCTATACCATCAAGGTTCTTATCGATGGGGATTTTACACCGTACGCAGAAGAAGGTCCGTATGGTCGGGTTTACAGAGAATGGTTTTCATATGAAATCTCTGGAAGCCACATGATGTTTAGTTATCCACCACCTTCCGGTTCAGCAATTAAAGTTGATTATACGGGAAAATATACTCTTACTCAATATACTGATGTTACACCTGCAGGAATTGTAAATGGTATAAATACCCATTTTATACTACCGGAAGATGTGTACACAACATATGTAATAGTTTCGGGATTTATTATAGATCCTCTTACGATAGATTCTTATACGGAGTATACGTATTCATGATACCAAAATCTTTTATAGATGAACTTACAAAAACAGCCGCTCTTCCAGGATTCCTTTCAGCTCTCGGAGGATTCTTTGCAAAGAATGTACCCGCCATGGCAACAAGTTTAAGAGGCTCTGCAATGGCAGCAGGAATGGCAGATGTAGCGAAGATGCGTGTGGCTGGCGGTGTAGTAGGAGCGGCCGGAGGAGCTTTTGCCGGCTCACGAACCGGAGATGAATCTACTAAAGGACGAAATACATTACTTGGAGCTATAGCCGGCGGTGTGGGTGGGGCTATGGGTGGAAAGGCTTTGGCAGCAAAGGTTCCAACTCTTGGATCCCAAACAGTAAAAGATCTTTCAGGTCTTGGACAGTATATGCAAAAAGGCAAAGCAACCGGCAAGGGAGTTGTTGAGTATATGGCCCGTAACTGGACTCCAAAATATACAAAAGATGTGCTTCCTCCTGCTGGACATCAAATTGGAATGTTTGGTACAAGTACGCCCGCGGTACGAACCATGGGTGGTATTGGAAAAGAAACTCCAGCAATAGCAATGCAGACACATAAGCCCGGACTTATTACGGGTGCCTTTGGGCAAGCTGCGAAACAAATATCAACAGCTAAAACAAAGGGCATCGGAGCAATGCTCTCACAAGATATTCAAGAAGCAAAAGTGTTTAATAAAACAATTGAAGGTCAATCCTATCAATTTCGACGGTCTGGTTTAGGACGAGTCGTCAATCCTGCGATGACATCAGGAGTTGGCTTCGGCGCGCTCGAAGCAGCAACAGCAACAGACGAACAAGGACGGCCAGCAAGTATGAGTAAACGTTTACTAAAAGGCGGTACAACCGCACTAGCATGGGGCGCAGCACCGAAAATAATGACAGGCAAGATGCTGGCTTATGATGTCCCCAAAACCTTAATTGGTATGAAGAAGCAAAAAGAATTACCAAGACAATAATAGGAGTACTCCAAAATGGCATATGTAAAACCAGGCGTAGAGATTACCCAAGTACAACGAAGCTTTTCACCAAGCCTCATCGCTCCGGACCTAGGCGCAGCGTTGATAGCACCGGCTTATACAGTTGTACCTCATGAGGGTGATGGTAGTTACGCATATTATCAAACATTTAGCGCATCCGCACCTACAACGGTGAATATTTCAGGATTGACGTCTAATCATTATCTCGATAAGGATTCAATATATGTTGATCTAGTTAAACTAACTGGATCAACAACCGGTAGACTCCATCTGGATAATAATCAACTTTCTTCGCTTTCCGATGGTGGAACATCTTTTGTTGTACCATCAGGTGTAGCGTCTACAGCATGGACAGGTGCCCAGATTCGTGTTGGTTACCGCGCCCTGCGTAAAGATCTAGGAGGTTTCTATACATTTGAAGCCCTAGATAACATCGATAGTATATTTGGTGGTGGTCAAACGGTATATGACAATCCACTTCCATTTGCATTATCACTCGCTTTAACAAATACAGTTTCTCAAGTATTTGGATATTGCATAAAAGTTGACGAGTATGCAAGCTTAGTAGGTTCCGGAACAGCCGCCTCAGAACATCAACTAGCACGAGGCGTTCTAGAAAATAACGAAGTTTATGCACTCGGGCCTTATACAAACGATACATCAATTATAGCGGCATATACATCACACTGCAATAGCATGTCATTGCCAACTGAAAAACATGAGCGTATTGTGGTAGCTTCTCCTGAAATTACGTTCTATGATGCACAAGACGGTATCGTGGCCAGCTCTACATTGGCTGATAAAGCAGCGACCGCACGTAAGTTACGTGATGCAGCAGTTGCAGTTATGAATAAGAGAACATTCTATGTTCGTCCAGACGTTACTTATTTCAAAGTTAACCAGGTACAAGTGCAAAAACTGAATCCAACCTTCTTAGATGCAACATACAATCTAGGGGAAACGATTTATGCAAAACTGGCAGTGTCAACGAACATCACTTTAACCGATGGTACTACAAAGTACTATAGTGCAAATACAGACATTACACCAACTGTATATACATATCTTAAAGATGCACAGAATGCTTATAAATTTGATGCTCTAATTCCAGCACCAGGTTATTATCTGGCCGCATCAATCGTAGGACAAATCTCAGGACAACAGCCGGAGCAGGGACATACCAATCTTCCGATCGCAGGTCCGTTTGCTCTGAAATTCTCCACAGATTACTTTAGTGAATCAAATCTGAATACGATTGCTGAGGGTGGAAATTACATCATGACAAATGTTGGCGGATCGATCGCATCTCGTCATCAACTCTCAACGAATATGAATTCCGTTGAAGAGCGTGAATTAAGTATTACAAAGACTGTGGACTTCGTGGCTAAGTTTATCCGCTCGTCCCTAGTCGGGTTCATTGGCCGTTCACTTATCACTCCAGGATTCTTATCAGTAGTTGGGGCGATTGTTAATGGTCTAGGATCGACCTTGATGAAGGAAGGACACCTAAACGGGTTCAAACTGAACGGGGTTAAGCAGGATGAAGTGCAGAAGGATGTTGTTAGAGTATCCCTCGAAATTCAGCCGAAATATCCTGTGAACTATATTAAAGTTGACCTGATATTCTAAGGAGAAATGAAACATGGCAATAGTTTGGGATTTTAGAAATTCGCATGTAGACGAAACAGCTATGAATCAGGATGGTTCTTCAACAGGTCCAAGAGGGAATTATATTTCATCTGAATCTATACTTCTTGCAGCAGGACCTGCTACCTATTCACAAGCTTCAGATTTAGATTTGGCTCCTATCGGTGTTTGCGATACGATCCAAATTCTACAAAATAAGGGCGTTATTCAACTCTATGAAATCGGATCACGTCTTCCATATATTATTCCGGGACGTCCTGTAATTCAATTACAGGTTTCTCGCGTTCTGTTCAACGGAGATTCCCTACTTGGTGCTCTTACAAAGAAGAGTGGGGCCGAAGCTACAGATTTCGAGACAAACGTTGCTGGAAAACCTGGCGTAGATTTCGATGTCAATGGTGTTGCTGGCGCAGAAACACAAGGTAAGTTCTATCTTAACCTTGCATCTCACTTCTTTAACCAGCCGACCGGTCTAGCAGTATTCTTTAAGGACTCGGAATCGCAGTGGGTGGCAGCGTATTATGCAGAAAACTGCATTATACAAAACCATTCGATGGCTATACAAGGACAAAACATGGTTGTTATGGAGAATGCGCAGATTCGTTGCACAGGATTCATACCTATGGAAAGCCCTACACCGGGTTAATATGTCTTATTAGGGTAAAAAAAGAAGGCCCGGGTTTATCACTCGGGCCTTTTTTTATTTCGTAAAGTGCTTCTCTAATTCAGCAAAGGAGCCGAAAATACCCCCATGTGACTTTTCTGCTATATACTTTAACCAGGGATGGTTAGGCCAATCGGGCGTAATGATGTATACAGGCTTACCCTTCAAATAGGTATCCCACAACTCCATTTGTGTGCCAATTGTGTGCACAGTCTTTTCAACCCAACCTACCGTACCATCACAGTTGTCGATGGCGTGGATGTCGTCTTCAACGATTCGGTGGTAGTCTAGTTGATCAGACCATGCGTTTCTGGTTGCTTTATCGAGGGATTTTATATCCTCGGTTTCATGAGATTCGCCCTTTGGATCATAGAACGGATTCAGCAGTTCTATACCAGTATTTTTTTCAAACTGGAGTTCTTGTGTGCGTATTTCATGTCTAGCTTTTAACGGATGTGCTAAGTAAAATCTCATAGGTTCATTATCTCCATTAGGTAGTCCCCAGCCTCATCGACCGTAGTGTCCGAGGTATCAACCCAATAATCATATTCTCCCCGTGCCAGGATCTCTTCGATACCCGTTTCCGAGGCGTGTTGTAATATACTGGGATCTATATCTCCATAGAGGGTCGTAAGCCTCTTCCATTGGACTTCCAGGCTTACTAGAACCGCAACACTAATCCAATCCTTTGATCTGAAGTAATCAAATTCATTTGGAAATCGAATGTCGTCTATACAAACATTTTGATGTTGAGATGCTCTATAGTCTCCTAAACGAATCCATATGTCATCTGATATTCTCTGACGAGCTCCCTCCGTCCCTATAAACTGTAAACGTTTTCTAGGTTTTGGGGTTTCTCGGGGAATCCGTTCTGCTTCTTCCAATATCTTACAAAACATGGCCTTCTGCATTGGATCCAGAATGGCCATGTGTTTGTTCGTTATTTCTATAGGAGACAGTTTCCCTAACTCTATTTCAATTTCTTTTATAGGATCGGCTAATGCTATTCTTGTAAAACCTCGATGAACGACCAGGTGATTAGCTAAAGATGTTTTGCCTGACGTCATCTTTCCAGTAAACATTATTTTCATGTAATCTTATTTGCTCCAGCACGTATCAATCTTACCCTCAACTTCAACGGGTACATTGAACATAAATTCTTTTGCCGCACCAATCATATCATCGACAACGATCTTATAGATCTCATCGGCAATATCTTTATGGGTACGTACAATTATTTCATCATGAACTGTTCCAACAATCTGGGCATCTTTACCCATAAGATGCTCTCGGATTCTGGTGAGTGCGCGTTTAGTGATAGTGGCGTTTCCGGCTTGCATAGGAAAATTCATACACATATTTCTAACTCGGGCTTGTTCTTTTGGATTGTCCAAATCAAAGCCATCAAGCCAGCGCAAGCGTCCATCATAAGGACAACGGACACACTTATCATTCATACACTTAGCTACATGAGCATCAAAAAATTTCTTGATACTCGGGAAATTTCTCCAGAAAGCCGAGACCAATTCACGTGCTTTATCGAAAGGAAGGTTGGCTTCCCTTGCGAGTTTTTTCGGTCCCATACCATAGCCGATTCCAAAATTAAGGGATTTGGCTGGCTGTCGTAGATGATAGTTCTCGCCTGGATCAGTGGGGCCGTTAGTACCAGGCTTTCTAATAGGAACTCCATAAAGAATTGAACCATTAATAGCATGAAGATCTCCCTTATCGATGAATACCTGTATCCATTTTGGTTCCTTTGAAAGATCCGCAAGAATACGAAGTTCCATTCCAGAATAATCGACTGTGATAAGTCTATAGTCTGGATCTCCCGAAGTAAAGGCTTCTCGATAGACTTTCTCTCTAGGTATGTTTTGTAGATTCGGATTAGCGCTCGAGAACCTACCCGTATCAGTATATAACTGACTAAAGTCAGAATGGATACGACCTGTAACGGGATTAATATATTCTAGGAAAGCTGATCCATAGGTAGTAATACGCTTCTCTTTTTCACGATAAGCTAGAAGAGCTTTAATAGCGGGATGATCAATTTCTTTTAATGCGGCTTCTGCAGTTGAGGATAATCCTTCTGCGGGTTTTCCTACAACAGATTTGATAGCCGGAAGTAATTGTTTGGGACTATTGTAATTTATATTACAATTTCCAAACATATCTTTTCCATAGATAGGAGAAAAAAACTCGTTGAGTTTTTCCATAGCTGTAAGTTTTGCAGCCTTAGCGTTCTCTTCAGCTTTCAGCCATTTAACCTTATCTATAAACATACCCGCTAATTCCATATCTCCGATAGCCGGTATTGTAGCCATTTCAATAACCGATACTTTTTCTAAGCCGTGTTTACGTATAAAACGCATCTGCTCTTCTCTTAGCTTGTGTAGATACGCTACGTCCATGGCTGAATAGTATAACTGAGGCTCTGTAAAAGAATCGCCGTATACCATTTTGAGAAAGCTCTTACGTATATCTTTATCCATCTTCACGCCAAGGTATTTATCGGCTATATCATCTAATGCAAATCCTTGTAACTTCCTTCCCTTCAATAGCAACATCTCCGCAATCATAGTATCAAAGACTGGCTCAAGTGCTATTCCAAAAGACCTACGGAAGAACTTATAATCAAATTTTGCATTGTGTACTATCTTAATTATCTGAGGATTGGCTAGTACATTTAGGAGGGGTTCGAGGTTGCTCTCAAGCTTTGCTACATCGAACACAAATTGGGTGTCGGTATTGCCGGCGCTTATCAGAAGAACTTTATCGGTTATGGGCTCACTTCCAGTTGTTTCAGTGTCCACACCTATAGACAATAAGGTAGATAAAAATCTAACAGCTTTATCGTAGTCTTCTCCGAGTTTATCAATAAATTTCCACGTTGACATTAGTTTGTGTTGTTTTACGTCGCTCATTACACGACGAGATTAATCCTTAAGATTATCTAAACGCTTTCTACGGTTAAGCCTTCTTAAGGTTTTGAGAGCACGCATCTTTATTTGACGCACACGTTCTCTCGTAAGGTTGAGCCGTTCTCCTACTTCTTCTAGTGTATAGGAGCGCTCGTAATCAATTCCGTATAACATCTTTAAAATTATAACTTCCCGTTCTTCTAATTGCTCCAATACTATCTCCAATTCCTGTTTAAAGGCTTGATGCATAAGAGCACTATCGGGAGCGGGTATATCTGAGTTTATAAGAGTATCGAGCAATATTGTCGTACTATCATTACTTTGATGAACAGGTGTATGATAGCTAACACTATATTGGTTGTATACTTCATCTGATTCAAGATTCATTTCATGTAGAATCTCTTGTTCTGAAGGCTCGCGCTGTAGAGTTTGAGATAATTCAGATTTTGTTTTCTTGACCTGCTCAAGAATGTTAACACGATTAGCTGGTAATCGTATATGTCTGTTATGTTCCGCTAAGCTTTGAAGAATCGATTGTTTTATCCACCAACTGGCATAGGTTAAAAATTTAGTACCAAGTTTTGGATCAAATTTTTCAATAGCCTTTAACAAACCTATATAGCCTTCTTGCATCAAATCTGCTAGGTCCATACCTTGATTTTGATACTGTCTGGCAATACCCGCTACGAACCGTGTATTCATCTTCACTAAAGCAGATTTGGCGGCCTCGTTTCCACTTTGGGCGAGTACCGCCAACTCTGTCTGATCTAGTACTTGGTCCATATGATGATTAGTGTACCTCCGCGGCGTTTTGAAGGACATCGATAACATAGCTGATGTTCTTAGGTTCTTGTTTCTTTGCATATTGTGATTTGGTGTTTTCGGGACCTTGTTGATATGCGGAGATTCCATACTTAATATTTCCTCCAAACATATCCGTATAATCCCTAAGAACTTTGGCCGAAGCCAACCCATTTTCAATCGGATCCAGCAGACGCAATTCTGTCATACTCGGATCATAATGGGTTTTAGCAGTCCTTAAGTGAATTTGCCCAAGACCAAATGCTCGATATGATCCCGGTATAATTCTACCGTTCGCATCTGTGCGACCATCTCCTTTCGCCTGTGGATTTACTGCGCTTTCACGCATCCACAAACCATAGAGAATGTTCCACTTGATGTTATAACGAGCACCTGCTTCTTTAGCTAATTCTTTAAAGAACTCCTGTTGAAGACTAGCACGTACAGAATCCATTGATAGCATATTTGCTTCAAGTAATTTTCCATACGCTAACAAAGATGGTAAATCGTGCTTTGCTTCATATTGGCTTTTAGCTTCCTCTATAGTAAGCGGTACGGTATTTTGTACCACCGTTGAATCGTTTCTAAGAGAAAGGCTAATCGTCTCAGAACTATCTGTTATAGCATAGATAGTCACTAAAGCGATGGCCAACAGGACTGCTATGAGTCCATATGATTTCCGTCCTATGATATGACTATCCCTCCTTTTTAAGGTATTGTTGTACATAAGGCTTCCTTTTCTTATACCATATAGTAAATCCTACGCCGAGCCCTCCCCCGATTGCGTAAGATATTCCGTTCATCCAGAAGTACATAGCTTCTGCAGGAATAAGGTAATGCCAAATGGTTGCGGCTAGTATGGTGTTAATTGCGGCTAGCGCTCCACTTAGGATCGGCCTTCTTTCAATAATAGAGATAGCATGCCAAGTGATTAAAAGGTCTTGCACAAGACCTATAAAGAAATACAATACTATAGTTTCTGCAAGACCCATAACCTACTCTCCCCTCGGACAATTATGAAACGCTACTCCAAGCCCCGTAAACGCAGCAGATTTGACTCTATAAACAGTTGGTTCCATCTTTAACTTATCTGCAGCTTCCAGTAAGAAAAAGAGGTTCGGCACATTTGTATCCACCGGTATATCTAGTTTATCATTCCCGGTAACTACCCCAGGAACAAACATCTTATTCATCCAGATATAATGAGCACTTCCAGGCTCAGCCGTTGTTTCATATGCATAACCACCTGTCATTAGAGAACGTTTCAAATCTTCGAATTTTAAGTCTATGATTATCATTCTTCAGCTACACATTCCTCGGGCTTTTTATCTTCCCGTATTCTTTGTATAATACCAAATTCCAGCTTCCCGGTGTCATCGTGAACGGACTGGTACTCTACTTCAACGACAAAGGGGATCTTCCGCTTCTGGGTGGTTATTTCTTTGGTCAGTTGTTTAAGCTGGTCATGATCTAATGTACCAGGGCCGACATATCCCCTATCGATCACATGAGGACCGGTTGGTAAACCGGGCGTATTTGGACCGTATTCTATTATATGAAATTTTGAGAAGAAAGTCGAGTGCTTTCCACTTTTTCCTTTAAGTGCCTCATCCACAACAAAATCGCCGGTTTGAGTGAACTTGAATTTGTAGGATCCTTGTCGATGGGCCTTACCATCCATAGAATAAGAGATCTGGGATTTTTCTGGGTGGCGAAGGACAAATCCTTCCCAACCTGCTTTTCTCGCAGCCTCTACCATCGAACTGGTGGGGCCAAACCATTGAAGGAAATCTACTACACCATTCAACTTCATCGACTTCAGAATTGACCATCTATCTGTATACTTTTTATCCCCAACGAATTGATTTTTGAAGAAGAGGATGTCGAAGGGCTTACACGAAAATGTGCCCTCTTTGGAGAGTTCGGTATAACGCTTGGAAGCCTCGTCGGGATCCTCATTCCTAATAACCTGAGCAACGAAACGAGGGATTTCTCTGTCAAGTTTCGTATGATGAAAAACAATCTCGGTGAGAATAAAATCGCCCGCATTAATAAAGGCCAGCTGTTCTTTGATGAATGGTAATCCCGAGCATGTTTCAGTAAGGTCTTCCATTCGTCGGGAGTACACTTTTTCCTTCCGGCTACCCTTAACAAGGAACACACAATGACCATTATGCTTTCGCTGGGCGATTGTGGAAGTGCTCTCAAGGATGGAGGCTGGGCATTCGGAGATGGGCTTAACTGGACAAAATTCTGAAGGAATGTCGTCAAGGTCGATTTTTGATATGACCGTTTTCCCGGTGGGTACATCTTCGGAATAGCCCTCCTTTTTCTTTAGTGTAATCTTGGACTCCATCTCTGCTTTTGCTTGTTCAGCGGCAGTCTTTTCGTTGGCTTTTCCCTCATTCATTGGCTTACAAACTTTTATGGTCTTCTGGATCTTTCCACCCAGAGTACCCCATTCAGTTACCAGCTTGGAGCCGTCTGTATGAATGTCAAGGAACTTGGTTTTTCCGGTTCGTGACTTTTGATATAGTTTCATAGTGTACCCATAAAAAAATAAAAAAGTGGGAAGCCCGACTACTCCCCACTAGAACATATTGTTAAACACGGGAGGATTCTCCTCTTCGCGTACGAAGTTCAGGAAATACTGAGCGGTGATAATCGCCGCTATCTGATTCCCCAGCTGGATGATTCCCGCCGTAAGTTCGTATTCTCTCTGGCATGAAGTACCCTTTGAGTTCTTGTCGGGAAGGGTTTTCAACATGGCCTCGAGTGTATTCTTTTTGTTTTTTGTATAGATGACAACGCCTTGCCCTTCGGCACGAACGTCGATCCAGTACTTTTCGTCGTGCTTATCTACATGGCGAAACATCATTTCCCTGAAGTCTCTGTTATCTACACAACAAATAATAACGTCAAAGCCCTCCAGGTCTTTAACATCCTTGACATATCGAGTTTTAGCCTGAAAGTCATAGCGGTCAGCCATGACTTTGGATTTCTTCTCCAGAATGTCTTTCGTCTCGTAGTCTTGATAAAGCGTATTCTTTTTCTCAACATCATCGCCATCGAAGACCGTGAAGGATATTCCATCGGGTATTTGACTCTTTTGTATTAGTCTGTGAATATGACGTAGGAACCAGGAACCGTTGCCCCCGGCTCCTACGACTATAACTCTTAGATTATTTCTCAAAGCATTAACTCCAATTTCCTGAATTCGTTTCCGTTCCAGTAGAAGCCTAAAAGCTGTTCGTGAAGCACGCTGTAGATAAGATATGCTCCATGATACAGACCGCTAGCCGCTCCATTCCAATCCGCGATTGAGGGATATGGTCTGTCATAATAATGAGAGTGGATAATACCAATATAATCCTTGGGCCCCTTCTCACTAAACAGACGCGTATCCTCTACCGAGTTAAGGAAGTCTACAGGATCCATAATGAATCCCGCAGCTTTATCGGGAGCAATATTCTTAATCATTCTAAGTTCATCTACTGTACCGCTTAAATTTTCGGAAGTGCCTACCAATACCGCACACACTTCATCTCCACCACTCCCATTAGCCTCTTTCCGAAATTTAAGTTGTAGCTCTTCAGGAAAGCCTAATAAGTGTATCATCAGAACCACCAATAATCACATTTGTAATCGTGATGATTGAGGCATTCTGCAGATCTTCTGGGGTGGTGTGTTCAATATTGGCAAGAACCTTATCAAGGTAAAACCATCCGCCTTTTTGTTGGATGTATGTCTTGATATAATCTAAAGCTTCGGCAGCCGGCTTCTCGTGTGTGGAGAAACCGGTTGCGTCAAGAATCTTAAATTTCACTAAAGCATCACTCATAATGTACTAATCTCCTTGGCAAGCCTGGAGTCATTAGAAAGAGCGAAGAATCGATTGACGAGACGAGCTGTGTTGGTATGCTCGTTTTGTCCTTTATCAACCATGCAGATATAACGTCCGCTTGGGTATTCATAAACAAGGAGTTTATCTTCTTCAACCACGTAGTTTCTAAGACCGCCCTTAATCAAATAACCACTCAATAGCTTACCGTTTTGAGCTTTGAAATCTTCAACACGTTCGATACCAAACATATGCATTGTACTCTTGAGAAGTTCCTCTTCTCTCTGACGCTGGTCCATGAGTGCCTGGCGACCTGTAGTCATCAGTTGTTTGATATCGTCTCCACCCATTCCCGCTACCTTTTCATCAAGAAGAATATCAATAACTCGAGACATTCCTTTTGCGTTCAGTATGGTGAGCAGCTTGTTGGTGTCGCCTACTTTGAAAGTCTTCCCATTGAAGGCAATGTAGTTCTTATTCTTCTGTCTTTCCAGACTGATTTTGAACTCCATTCTTTGATTGAAGATTTCATCGTGGACATTGACGTTAATCCCACCTGCAAGATATTTATGGTACTTCAATGAACAGGAGGATACGGTATCACAGAATTCTTCGAAAGTAGCTGTATCTGGGAAACAGATAGCTCTTCCGATGACCTGTTGTACCTCATCCTTGTTCACTCGGAAATCATTGACTCGATATACATGCGTAACGATACCGTCTTTTGCTTTCCGTGCAATATGTTCCAGCTTTACCTCTACATCCCCTATATGTGCAATCAGTGGGGTTGGAGATTTTGTAGCTGCTTTATATATCTCGCCCATCCAAACGTCCAGAATTCTGTCGAAGTTTAAATGGTCTTCAGAATATTGGCCGGCAAACTTAGACAGAATATCCTTCGTTTCAATAGCATTACAGGAAAGGACCTGGCCCTCGTATTCAAACTCATTTTTTCTGAAGGTCACATCATTGTAAGCAAACTGTCCTCCAGTGGTGAGCTCTTCGATCTTATCCTTGATCTTCTTTTCAAGAGCTTTTACCGCTGCTTGCTCATTGGCGATATCCTGTTGTTTTCTCATCCAACGTTTTACGAGAGTATCCAACGTTGTATTATCGACGGTGAGTACGCCCTGACCCCTACGATAGTTATCAATGACATCCTTATCCTTTGGAAGGATTGGATTTGCATCAATATAGAATACACGGGGTATATCCGTATCACTATCTATATGAGAAAAATAGCGGTCTTCATCGGTCCAGTTATAGGCAGGATCGCCCACCTTCACTATATAATAATGAAGGTTCATATCGTATCCCTGGCTATAATAACTTGACCGGGCTCTCTTTGTAGCAAAGAATGCTACGCGGGTATCATCAGGAAGTTGCAGAACGGCAACGATATGGCCTACATATGCCGGCATATCATCGTAATCCTTTTTCTTTATATTCAGAATAGGAGGTTTCTTTCCTGCACATGCGTATAGCATGTTTATTGTCCCATCATTCAAAGGATGATAATAATCGGGTTTGAAATGTGGAAGTTCTTGCTCAATAATTTGTTTCTTTATTTCATCAATATTGTTAAAAACAAGATTGACACTTTCCCTGCCTTCATATGTTTGAGGAATAAAATCTGCCGCTACCTCTAGAAATTTTAAATCGGTAACCTGTGGTAAAAACTTTAGAAAGATCTTGTCCATCTTAATCGCAGGATATCCAATTTGATCCAAAATTCGTTCGTGGGAATCTAGATTCAGATAAGGCTGCGATTCATTCTGACTAAAGTTCAGTAATAAATCGTACCCTGAAGTTGCAGCTCGATAAATATATTCCATTGTAGCCTGCTGTTTATAGGCTGTGAACACGGTTTGAAGGTGTGTCACATCTATATCTGTTAATCCCAGGCCATAAATATCACTGTAAATAAGAAGGCGTTCTAGTTTAAGAGCTCTGTACATTCTTAAGTTTCTTGGTTAATTTTAATCTTACGATGTTCATCAGATCGGCAGAAGTTTCCCTTCTCATTCTCTGGCGATGACCATCAATCTTAATAGTATTCGTTTGGAAATCTATAATAACTAAGTTGTCAAGGAATTGTGTGGTACCCTTCTTGAGCAAAATTCCGTTTTTCGTAACGACTCCTGCAGCAAACCAGGGTTGTCTTTTATATAAGGTGGCCTCAATAAGAGCAACACCTCTTTTCGTTTGACTAATTTTCATTTCTATTCTCCGGGCCATAAAAAAAGAAAGCCCGGGAGTATCCCGAGCTTCCTTTGGTGGACCTGGGGGTATCGAAACCCCGTCCGATCGTCGACCTAGTTTGTCGAATTAGCATGCTTTGATTCCAGATACGAGCTCTTCATCATAAGAACTTCTAGGCTAATCATGTATGTTCTTACAACTATCCAGTCTTTCCTGGATGTCCTAGTCCCAACTTACACAGACAGTATGACTATGTTCGTGTCTATGTTCAGACCGTGTCCTGCTTAAGCCGTAGCGAAAGCGGGTACAACGTTCTTCTGCCCAAGGGCTTTGCCGAAGGTGAAGATGTCTGCGAATGTGCTGTTGTTCTTCGCACTTATGTTTTTGACAGTATTTAAGTGGTCCATCGCCACTGCATGCCGACTCCCCTCATCATACAACCGTCGAATCCAAGTCAGGCCCAATTTATGATAACAAATTCTAGGGGCTTTTTCAAGCCCCCGCATCTCCACCAGCTTACGGTGTGTTCTCGTCGTAAGCGACGATTGCCATAAATCCATTTGGCTTTGGTTGTAACGTTACTTCTTTTCCTATCACTTCTGCAACGCTATTTACGTTCAGATATTGAAGGAATTTTGCCAGAAGGCTAGTAGCAAGAAGATTTTCTCCTGTGGAATCGTAATTAAGCCAGAGGCCTTTGACAGCAAGAGTTCCGGTGTGATCCTTTACCCAAACTTCATTAACCTTGTATTCTGCCCCATCATCAGATTGGGTGTATACATAAAAGCGCTTATTCGGATTACCATCTATAGAAGCCTTGGCATCTATGTTTATGATTTTGACTTTCTTCTTATTACTACCGATCTTTAAATTAAATAGCTCGTTCATTCACTTTGTTTTGGTTCGATCTTAACATACCCAATGCTGAGTCTGTCCTGGATCTTTTTGTTAACGACATCTAAAGCATCCGGATATGATCCCGCGAAGACGCCCGTTGCTGGCTGAAGAATAGCGTCATCCCCATTTGGACCTTTTACTCCATAGGTAACGATAACGGCAAAATTATCTCCGGCCAATGGCATGAGATTGATGTCATACCATTTCGTCGCGGCGTCTGAGCGTTTACATTCGAATCTCATGGTTGTGTGCCTAATTACTTAATATTGGAAGTTCGCATTGACCTCCGGCGCATACTAATTCTTGTTGAAGAGCTGTATGATCTTCCTCTTCAATAAGTTGTGTATAGTTCACCGGATTAAAATCCTTTACTATCTTATTCCATAATTCTTCGTCTTGTGGAGTTGTGATAGCTTCTAGCGGAGCTTGTTTGAAGTCCTTATCACCAGTTTTGGGTAAAAAGGAGACGGCCGAAAAGAAAGATCTATTGTCGAATAAATGTTTAACAACGTCTTTCCATTCGCTCTCATCTACAATAACTGTACAGGATACATTATGAGAGACATCTTTTTTATTAACGTCACTTGTTCCGCTTAAGACCCAATGTGTTTGTGTACTCTTAATTATCTCAAGATGTTTAAAGGCCCCAAGGTCATCTTTTACCATAGCTGTTTCCGGTACTTCTACGGGAAATGTTATGACATCATCTGTCCCATTGGCGCTCCAAACACTTTCCTCACACATATGGGGATTTACTTTTTTGAAATGTTTATAAACTGGATCCATTTTATTCACCTGAACACGGCGAAAATAACGGCGTGCATGATGAGGGTGAATACCAGAAGCAGACCCTAAGACGAGACTAGACGTTCCTTCTGGTTTTATACAAGTAGTTCTAGCAGCTGGGTTTGTTCCAAGAATCTTGGCCCATCGCTTATTCGTTTCAATAACAGCCTGTGCCGCTTTTACTTGAAATTCAGGGTTTAATAGAACCTCAGGATTATCCATCATACCTGTTATAGATACTCCAAGCAGGGCCTCTTCTTCCGTTAACCATTTAGATGAATTTGATAGATATGGAAAATGTGTATACGCTGCCTGAAGAGTTCCTATAATGGCCGCCGCTTTAGCAGCTCGATAGTAATCGTCTTCGGTTTTAACCTGTGCCCCGTTAATAGAAGTAAGATTGCAGAACTGAACTCCTGTAACACCATCGTCCGTGACGGGGATAAAGCCAATTTCAAAACACGGATTATATAGAGTATCAGGATCATTAGCAAACACGAACCCGGGCTCACCAAACTGTTTCGTTCGCTCGAAGATCTTTTCGAATTCTTCAAAAGTAACATGATCACGAAGGAGCAGTACGCTATTGTTACTCCTGGCACGATGCGGGTATACTGCAAACCAACTAATTTTCTTTTCATCTTTGATTTTATTGTATTCCCACTCTTCGATCTCAACTTTGATATAATCTTTTTTGGGATATGCGGGATCATCTACCATTACAAATCCCTCATATTTTCCAGTATCCTTGTCCTGTTCAAATTGTTTCTTTTTCTTTACGGAGAACATGGTCTTGGAATTAATCATATCGTGATCATCGGGATCAAATATAATCGATGTAGCAGATCTGCGAATACCCCCAGATAGAACAGCATCTGCACAATGCATCATAATATCATAGGCATTGATGGGATGTAATTCGTGTTGATTTCCTTCTTCAATGATATTATCAAGAAGAGCTTTTATCTTACTGTGAGCATTTTTTAATCCACGATATCCAGGAGCTTTTCCTCCTCCGGTCTTGAGAGGGGCACCCTTCTTTCTAATCTTTGAATAATCGAATACAATTTTGCGTCCGGTATATGGCGTGTTTCTAAAATAACAGCTAAGGAGAGCTTCGACGGAATCTGCCCATCCTTCGATAGTATCTTCAACGGCATACGCAAGAACAATTCCCGTTTTATCATTTGCGTCAACCAGGTTCGGAAGACGTCTAAGATATTTCTTTGATACACCAATGCCCACTCCATTACCACATAATAACATATAAAAAATTTCAGAGAACGCCCGAAGGGAGTCTACATGTTTTACAGCACAGTTATATACTCTTGCCTCATGAGCCTCAATAGCCTTGCCCCCAAATTGAAGCGATCTCATTGATGGTACTATTTTGCGCTCCCTGACAAAATCAAATGCTTCTGCTAATTCTTTCTTCTCTGTATCTTTGAGCCGTGCAAATTTCTTCATATGCATGGACTCAAGCCGGGAAACAGCTTCTTCCCAAGTCTCCCGGCGTTTATGTCCCTCGTCAAATCGAGCGTATTTACTCGTAAAAATAAAACGAGATAGCTCTTCCTTGAAATCGATCAAGTTCCAGTACTCCCAAATCCTTGTTCTCCACGATCACTGGTGGGTAACTCTTCAACTACTTCAAGCGTTACTTCAGGAATCTTCCCAAAAAGTATTTGGGCTATTTTGTCTCCCTTGAGAAGATCTTGTGGGTACTCACTATGATTAACAAGTACGACCTTGATCTCCCCACGGTATCCGGGATCTATAATACCAGCATCAACCATAAAAGGTGTGCGAACTGCATTTCCACTTCGGTTGCGAATATTTCCGTACCAACCTTTTGGAATGGCTAGAGCAATACCGGTTTTAACGGCCATCTTTCCTAGTCCAGGGACCCTTACTGTTTCATTTGAATAGAGGTCCCATCCAGCGTCTGGTATATCCCGTTGTTCCTTTGTTGGAAGCTGTGCTTCCGGCGAAAGTTTTTTAACTAATATTGTCAGCGAATTGAGAAGGGTTTGTTCCTGTTCCTTCGATAGTTTTGCTGAGGTCTTCGATTGCTTTGCCATTGATAGTATCTATGTCTATGATACCGCGTATATCTTGTCTGCGTATGTGTACCTCTCCAGCCACACCAACCCATGGTTTATGTGATTGTTGATAAGCAGCATCCCAAGGTATCAATTTTATAAAGTCGTCTCCAGCTTCAGATAATTGTAATATCCCACCACTATTATTCAGTTGGGAGTTTGGGATTACCAGCTGTACGTGTTTGTTTAATAGGTTTTGCATTAAAATAGTCTAAATAGTCATCGATTGGTGCAAGCCACTCTTCTTTAAATTCAGAATAAGGAATACTCTTACGACCCGTAGAATCATCCCAATATTTGGTGACTAATTCTATAGGAGTAACATATGCTTTATCCGGATGAATTTTTTTGAAGTGTATAAAGAAGAATCCTTCCCCTCCAAGTTCAATCCATAGTTTTAAATACTCCAGCTGATGCTGGTGGATATTTTTCAAGGGGAAGGAAGTAGTGCTTTCACACTCTTTAGCGTCGAAAGCAATTGCCTTTCCAATCTTTTTTCTACCTTTATCATACGAAAAAACTCCGTAAAAGTCAATGGTACTGAGCGTAGCTACCATACCTTGTTGAGTCATTCGTATGGGAACTTCAAGCTTTTGTATTAAAGCTTTACGTTCCTTACGATACCGCAGATTCGTCTTCCGAACCCGCGTCTCTAGTTGATTCGTCGACATCTATTGTATGAGGAAGATCAAGACTAAGAAGCGCTTGTCGTATTGCTTCCTGTATTGTCTCCTTCTTTCTGTTCATCGGATTTTCTAAAATCTTTATTACTATGTCCATCTTGTACAGTCTCCGGAATTGGATATAACTCTTCTAGACGTGCATATATTTCAGCCAATCCTGTAGCAGCCGACCCTGCTATAGTTTGTCGTAGTTCGTCCAGTGCATCGATTTTTTCCTGTACTTCCTGATCAGGAATAATTTTCATTTTGCTATATTGGCTTCAGAACGTCGTTGGAAATCTTCGACGTTTCTAAGTTCTTGTAAATGTCCTATCTTCTTTAGATGATAGGTTAACTTCACGTGCTTTTTACCATTACAATAAGGGCACTTCGAGTTAATGGCCTTTATTTTTCCTCGGGCTGAACACGCCGGGCAATCAATCTTTATCTGATTCATATGGTACCATGTATAATTTTAGAACCGGCACGGATTAATTTTGTCATTCGAGCAATACTATAACGCTTTAGCGCAACACGCGTCTCTTCGTTTTCGATCTTTTCTATCTTATTTTCCTCTAACAGTTTCATCAAACGTCTCGGATTATACTTGGACAGAGATGGACATTGCTTGATGGACCTGTGTACAAAACTATTCTTATCGCTGTGCGTGGTGAAGGTTTTCATCCATTGAATGGCCTGAAAAAAATCATGTCCATTAATTTCCATGGCAAGGCTCATGGCATACACTGCTTCTTGTTTATAATCTATTGTAGTATCGTCGG
>Ga0208980_10000015_pt1 | contig 71534 bp, 65 predicted proteins | sample WetSurMetagenome_3_FD_187993 | JGI IMG/M metagenome (GOLD analysis project Ga0208980, IMG submission 187993) | Wetland microbial communities from Twitchell Island in the Sacramento Delta, sample from surface sediment Aug2011 Site A1 Bulk (version 2) | ecosystem: Environmental > Aquatic > Marine...
CCGCCAGCAGCCCGCAACCGTGCTCGGCGCGCCCTTGCGCCGGGTGCGGTTCGCCGCTCGATGGATCATCCAGGATCCACTCGCTACCGCGCACATCCCTGTGCGCTGCTCACCGCACTCCGGCGCCGGCGCGCTTCGCTGGCGGCCGCATGCGCGTCCGTCTCGGCCGCCTCCCGAACAACATCCACGACGTGTCGCCGGTTGGGGGTCACGCCGGCGTCTTGCGACCACGGGCCGCGCCCACCTCCGGGGCACGCAGCGTGCGCGCCACCTTGTCGAGCACGCCGTTGACGTACTTGTGGCCCTCCTCCGCGCCGAACACCTTGGCGAGCTCGACCGCCTCGTTGATCACCACGCGGTAAGGCACCTCGGGGTGGTGGGCGAGCTCGTAGGCGCCGAGTCGCAGGATCGCCCGCTCGACCGGGTCGATCTGCGCAATGGGACGGTCGACGTGCGGCTGCAGCCAGGCATCCAGCGCGTTCAGGTCGATCGCGATGCCGCGCAGCAGGTCGCGGAAGTAATCGACCTCGAACTTGGCGCCGTCCTGGCTGGCGAGAAACTGGCCGACGACGTCACCGACGTCCTGGCCCGTCATCTGCCACTGGTACAGGGCCTGGACCGCAAGGTGGCGCGCGCGGCTGCGCTTGCGGCTCATCCCAGCTGGCGCAGCAGATTGACCATCTCGATCGCGGACGCGGCCGCCTCGGCGCCCTTGTTGCCGGCCTTGGTGCCGGCACGCTCGATGGCCTGCTCGATGGTGTCGACCGTGAGCACGCCGAAGGCAATCGGCAGCCCGTGCTTCAAGGTCACCTGCGCCATGCCCTTCACGCACTCCCCGGCGACGTACTCGAAGTGCGGCGTGCCGCCGCGGATCACCGCGCCGAGGGCGACGATCGCGTCGTACTCGCGCTTGGCGGCGATCTTCTCGAGCACCAGCGGCATCTCGAAGGCCCCGGGCAGACGCACGATCGTGATGTCGCCTTCCTGCGCACCGTGCCGCTTCAACGTGTCGATCGCTCCTGCGAGCAGGCTCTCGACGACGAAGCCGTTCCAGCGCGACACGACGACGCAGAAGCGGGCGTTGTGGACCGTGAGCTGGCCCTCGATGGTCTTGATCGCCATGTTCGTTCCTCGGATGGGATGGTGGGCTCGCGCCGGAGGCCCGCTGCTCGGCGGGGGACGGCGCGGCTATTGCGACTCCACGAACTCGGTGACTTCCAGATCGAACCCGGCGAGGGCATGGAGGTTCTTCGGCGCGCTCATCACGCGCATCTTGGTGACGCCCAGGTCGCCGAGGATCTGCGCGCCGACGCCATAGGTGCGCAGCTGCGTGTCCTTGATCTTGCCGCGGGGCGGGACCGCCCCGTCCGTACCGGTGAAGGCGTAGTCCTGTATCCGCTGCACAATGTCACGCCCGGTGTCGTGATTGCGCAGCACGACGATCACGCCCTCGCCGGCATCGGCGATCTGGCGCATGGCGCCGCGCAGGGGCCAGCCGCATTCGCCGCGCGAGGCCTCGAACAGGTCGCACAGGGTGTTCTGCACGTGCACGCGAACCAGCGTCGGGTAGCCGGGCTGCAGATCGCCCTTGACCAGCGCGAGGTGCACCGCGTTGTCGACGATGTCCTGGTACGCGACGAGGCGGAACTCGCCGTAGCGCGTCGGCAGCGCACACTCGTTGACGCGCTCGATGGTCTTCTCGTTGCGGATCCGATAGTGGATCAGGTCCGCGATGGTGCCGATCTTGAGGCCGTGCTCCGCGGCGAAGCGCTCGAGGTCGGGCCGCCGCGCCATGGTGCCGTCCTCGTTGAGGATCTCGACGATCACCGCCGCCGGGCTGAAGCCGGCGAGGCGCGCGAGGTCGCAGCCGGCCTCGGTGTGCCCGGCGCGCACCAGCACGCCCCCGGGCTGCGCCATCAGCGGGAAGATGTGCCCCGGCTGCACCAGGTCCTCGGGGCGCGCGTCGGGCGCTACGGCGGCCCGGACGGTAGTGGCGCGATCGGCCGCAGAGATGCCGGTCGTCACCCCCTCGGCCGCCTCGATCGAGACGGTGAAGTTGGTAGACTCCAGCTGGTCGCTGACGTTGACCATCAGCGGCAGGCGCAGCTGCCGGCAGCGATCCTTGGTGAGCGTCAGGCAGATCAGGCCGCGGCCGAACTTGGCCATGAAGTTGATCGACTCGGGCGTGATCCGGTCGGCAGCGATGATGAGGTCGCCCTCGTTCTCGCGGTCCTCGTCGTCCATGATCACGACCATCCTGCCCTGGCGCAGGTCGTCGATGATTTCCTGGGTACTGTTCAGTGCCATGGGATTGCCGGCCGAAGCGGCCGTAACGGCCTGCGGTGGTGAGGCGCGAATGCTACCAGAGCGGCGGGCGAAGGGTCAGCCGAGGAAGCCGGCCCGCGCCAACAGCTCCATGGTGACCCCCGACGCCTCGGCGCCCGGTTCGGCGGCGCGCTCGCCGAGCAGCAGCCGCTCCAGGTAGCGCGCGACCAGATCGACCTCTAGGTTGACCCGCGTCCCCGGCGCGTAGCCGGCGAAGATCGTCTCCTGCAGGGTGTGTGGGACGATGTTGAGGTCGAAGCGCGCGCCGTTCACGGCGTTGACGGTCAGGCTCGTCCCGTCCACGCAGATCGAGCCCTTGTGGGCGATGTAGCGGGCCAGCGGCGCCGGGGCCTCGATCACGAAGCGCACGGACCGTGCGTCGTCGCGCCGGTCCACCACGCGGCCCACCCCGTCGACGTGGCCGCTGACGAGGTGACCGCCGAGCCGGGTGGCGAGGGTGAGTGCCTTCTCGAGATTCACCGGGCTTCCGGGCACCAGGTCGCCGAGCGTCGTGAGCGACAGGGTCTCGCGGGAGACGTCGGCAGCGAAGCCGTCGCCGGGCAGGTCCACCGCCGTGAGACAGACGCCGTTCACGGCGATGCTGTCGCCGAGCCGCACGTCGGCGAGGTCGAGCTTGCCGGTACGGATGCGCAGGCGGACGTCGCCGCCGCGCGCCTCGAGGTGGGTGATGTTGCCGACGGCCTGGATGATGCCGGTGAACATAATGGTGTCTCTCGTGAGCGATCTGGGCTGCCGCGGCGCCAGGGGTTGCGACCCGCGCGGACACGCCGTGAATACGTCCCTGTAGGCTCGTAAGCGGCATCCATGCCGCTTACGGTCCGCGCGGCTCCAACCCCTGTCGCCACGCAGTGTCTCGTGGCGCCCTGTGCCGCGATGCTTGACATCGCGTTGGCCGCACCCGCCGAATCACGACCGCTTCGGCCGCGCCGTGACCCGCAGCTCGGTCCCGATCGGCCGCACGTCGACGAACTCGAGCTCGAGCCGGTCCGCCATCGTGGTCAGCCCCGGCAGGCTGACGAGCTCCCGGGCCTCGTGCCCCATGAGGTGCGGGGCGACGTAGACGATCAGCTCGTCGACCAGCTGCTCGCGCAGGGCCGTGCCGGCGAGCTTCGGTCCACTTTCGATCAGCACCTCGTTCACCTCGCAGGCCGCGAGGCGGGCCAGGGCACCCGCGAGCGATGCCCGCCCGCGCTCGCCAGGGACGATCTCGACGTGGGCGCCGGCCGCCTCGAGTGCCGCCTGCCGCTCGGGGTCCGAGCCGGCCGCCACGATCCAGGTACCGCCCGGAAGGGACAGCAGCCGGGCATCCGCAAGCATGCGGAGACCGGAATCGAGCACGACCCGCAAAGGCTGGTGCGGCGGGTAATCGGCGTCGGTGCCCGGCAGCTCGCCTGGGCTCAGCCGCACGTTGAGAGACGGGTCGTCGGCGAGGATCGTCCCGATGCCGGTGAGGATGGCCGAGCTGCGCGCGCGCAGGCGCTGCACGTCGCGGCGCGCGATCTCGGAGGTGATCCACTGGCTCTCGCCCGAGGACATCGCCGTGCGGCCGTCGAGGCTCATCGCGAGCTTGCAGCGCACGTAGGGCCGGCCCTTCTGCATCCGGCGGATGAAGCCGGGATTGAGCGCGGCCGCCTCGTCCTCGAACAGCCCGCACCGCGTGGCGACGCCTGCCGCGGCGAGCTGCGCGTGGCCCTGGCCGCTGACCTTTGGGTTGGGGTCCTGCATCGCGGAGACGACCTCGGCCACGCCGGCCGCGATCAGGGCATCGGCGCAGGGCGGCGTGCGGCCGTGGTGACAGCAGGGCTCGAGCGTGACGTAGACCGTGGCGCCGCGGGCTGCCTCGCCGGCGGCGTCGAGCGCGATGCGCTCGGCGTGCGGCTCGCCCGCGCGCCGGTGGAATCCCTCGCCGACGACGCGGCCGTCCCTGACGAGGACGCAGCCGACGCGCGGGTTTGGGTCGGTCGTATACAGGCCGAGCTCTGCGAGCTGCAGCGCGCGCGCCATGTGGCGGTGGTCGGCGGCGCTGAAGCTCATCGCTTCCTCTCCTTCGCCTCGTCGCCCAGCAGATCGAGCTGCTTGCGCAGGGCCTCCGGCGAGGGCTGCAGCTCCAGCCGCTCGATCTCCTCGCGGAAGGCCCGCACGTCCTCGAATCGCCGGTAGACGGAGGCGAAACGCACGTAGGCGACCTGGTCGAGCTGGCGCAGCTCGTCCATCACGAGCTCGCCGATCCGACGCGAATCCACCTCGCTCTCGCCGGACGACATCAGGCGCCGGGTGATGCGCGCGACGGCGGCGTCGACCTCGTCGGTGCTGACCGGCCGCTTCTCGAGCGCCTTCATCATGCCCACGCGCAGCTTCCTGCCGTCGAAAGGCACGCGTCGGCCGTCACCCTTGACGACGCGCGGCAGGTTGAGCTCCGCGCTCTCGTAGGTCGTGAAGCGCTCGGCACAGACGAGGCACTCGCGCCGGCGGCGCACCTGATCGCCCTCGCCGGCCAGCCGCGAGTCGATCACCTTGGTGTCCTGGGCTCCGCAGAATGGGCAGCGCAAGGGTCGCCGCTCCCGCGCTCGTCAGCCGCGGTAGACCGGAAAGCGCCGGCAGACGTCCAGCACCTTCGCCTTCACTGCGTCCACGACGGCCTGCTCGCCATGCGCGTCGATGACGTCGCACATCCACCCGGCGAGGGCGGTGCACTCCGCTTCGCCGAAGCCTCGGGTCGTGACGGCCGGCGTGCCGACGCGGATGCCGCTGGTCACGAACGGCGACTGCGGGTCGTTCGGTACGGCGTTCTTGTTGACGGTGACGTTGGCGGCGCCGAGCCAGGCGTCCACGTCCTTGCCGGTCAGGCCCTGGCTGATGAAGCTGACGAGAAAGAGGTGGTCGTCGGTACCCTTGGAGACCACGTCGTAGCCGCGGTCCATGAAGACCTTCGCCATGGCACGCGCGTTGGCGATGACCTGCTTCTGGTAATCGACGAACTCGGGCTCCATCGCCTCCTTCAGCGCCACGGCCTTGGCGGCGATGACGTGCATGAGCGGGCCGCCCTGGGTGCCCGGGAAGACGAGCGACGACAGCTTCTTCTCGATGTCCGGGTTGGCCTTGGCGAGGATCAGGCCGCCGCGCGGGCCGCGCAGCGTCTTGTGCGTGGTGGTGGTCGTGACGTCGGCGATCTGCACCGGGCTCGGGTAGAGGCCGGCCGCCACGAGGCCCGCGACGTGTGCCATGTCGACCAGCAGGTAGGCGCCGACCTCGTCGGCGATGTTCCGGAAGAACGCCCAGTCGACGACCCGCGAGTAGGCGGAGAACCCGGCGACGACGAGGCGCGGGCGATGCTCGCGGGCCAGCGCCGCCACCTGCTCGTAGTCGATCTCGCCGGTCTCGGCATTCAGGCCGTACTGGACGGCGTTGTAGATCTTGCCGGAGAAGTTCGGCTTGGCGCCGTGCGTCAGGTGGCCGCCGTGCGCCAGGCTCATGCCGAGCACGGTGTCGCCGGGGTTGATCAGCGCCATGTACACGGCCGCGTTGGCCTGCGAGCCGGAGTGCGGCTGGACGTTGGCGTAGTCCGCCCCGAACAGCTGCTTGGCGCGGTCGATGGCGAGCTGCTCGGCCACGTCGACGTACTCGCAGCCGCCGTAGTAGCGTTTGCCCGGGTAGCCCTCCGCGTACTTGTTGGTGAGGACGCTGCCCTGCGCCTGCATGACCCGCGGGCTGGCGTAGTTCTCAGAGGCGATCAGCTCGATGTGCTCTTCCTGCCGGAGCTCCTCGGCCGCGATGGCCTGCCAGAGCGCCTCGTCGTAGCCCTGGATCTGCATGGTCTTGTCGAACATGGTCTGCCTCCGCCCCTGAAGCTGATTAGTCTATCAGCAGCCGCACGGCGCGGTCTTTCCGCGGCGCCCGTCGGCACCTAGACTGCGATCTTCCGCTCACGGCTCCCGACCGTCCGCGTCCGACCGACAGGAGACTAGGCCATGGCCGACCAGTCCGCGCGCAAACCCCACGTTTGGCACTTTTTTCGATCGGGCGGCTTCGACCAGGTGCAGCTCGCCAGCGGCGCGGACCTGGCTGCCCTCGGCGCGCTGGACCCGAAGCTGTGGGCGGCGCTGGCCTGCCCGAGCACCGGCCTCGAGATGGACCCGCGCACGCTGGCCCTGCTGGACACCGACGGCGACGGGCGCATCCGCCTTCCGGAGGTGGTCGCCGCGGCGAGCTGGGCCGCGCGGATGCTCAAGAGCCCCGACGAGCTCCTGACGCCGCAGGACTCGCTGCCCCTCGCCGCCATCGACGACGGCACGCCGGAGGGCGCCGAGTTGCTCGCCTCCGCGCGGCAGATCCTCGACGGGCTCGGCAAGGGTCACGCGGCCGCGCTGTCGATCGAGGACACGGTCGACACCAACCGGATCTTCGCCCAGACGCACTTCAACGGCGACGGGATCGTCCCGCCGACAGCAGCCGCGGACGAGGCGGCCCGCAAGGTGATCGAGGACGCGATGGCCTGCGTCGGCGCCGAGACCGACCGCAGCGGCGCGCCCGGGCTGTCGCAGGCCAAGGCGGAGCTCTTCTTCGCCGAGGCCAGGGCCTACTCCGACTGGTGGGCGGCCGCCGAGGCCGATGCCGACAACGTCCTGCTGTTCGGCGAGACCACCGACGACATCGTCGCCCTGTACGAGAGTCTGAAGCCGAAGATCGACGACTGGTTCACGCGGCAACGGCTCGCCGAGTTCGACCCGCGCGCCGCCGACGCGCTCAACCCGGCCGTCGCCGACTACCAGGCGCTGGCGCCCAGGACGCTCTCGCCCGAGCTCGGCGAGCTCGCCGCGCTGCCCCTCGCCGCGGTGGCGGCCGGCGGCGCGTTACCCCTCGCCGAAGGCGTGAACCCCGCCTGGGCGAGCGCCCTCGCCCGCTTTCGCGGGGACGTCGTTCTGCCACTGCTCGGAGCTCGCGATGCGCTGACGGACGCCGACTGGGCGAGGATCACCTCGCGGTTCGCCGCGCACGCCAAGTGGCTGGGGGCCAAGCAGGGGGTGCTCGTCGAACCGCTCGGGCGGGCGCGCGTGCGCGAGATCCTCGCGAGCGACGCCCAACAGGTGGTCGCCGCGCTGATCGCCCGCGACCAGGCCCTGGAGGCCGCCGCGAACGCGATCATCAAGGTGGAGAAGCTGGTGCGTTTCCGCCGCGACCTCGCGACCTTCCTCAACAACTTCGTCTCGTTCCGCGACTTCTACACCGGCAATGCCAAGGCGATCTTCCAGGCCGGCACGCTGTACCTCGACGGCCGCAGCTGCGACCTGTGTATCCGCGTGGACGACGTCGCGAAGCACAGCGCGCTCGCCAACCGCAGCCGCACCTACCTCGCCTACTGCGAGTGCACGCGACGGGGGTCGGGCGAGAAGATGAACATCGCCGCCGCCTTCACCGACGGTGACCCCGACAACCTCATGGTCGGGCGCAATGGCGTGTTCTACGACCGGCAGGGGCGGGACTGGGACGCCACCATCGTCAGGATCCTCGAGCACCCGATCAGCATGCGGCAGGCCTTCTGGGAGCCGTACAAGCGCATCGGGCGCATGATCTCCGACCAGATCGAGAAGATGGCCTCGGCGAAGGTCAAGGCGATCGACGACGCGGCCGCCGTCGGCGTGGCGGGCACGGCGCGGACGGTCACCGCCGCGGCCCCGGCGGCGCCACCGGCGCAGCCGTTCGACGTCGGCAAGTTCGCCGGTATCTTCGCCGCCATCGGCCTGGCCATCGGTGCCATCGGCACCGCGATCGCGTCGGTGGTGACGGGGTTCATGGGGCTCGTTTGGTGGCAGATGCCGCTCGCCGTCGTCGGGCTGCTGCTGGTGATCTCCGGGCCGTCGATGGTGATCGCCTACATGAAGCTGCGCAGCCGGACTCTGGCGCCGATCCTCGACGCCACCGGCTGGGCGGTGAACACCGAGGCGACGATCAACATCCCCTTCGGTGCATCGCTGACCGGCCTCGCGGCCCTGCCGCCCGGCGCGCAGCGGTCCCTGCGCGATCCGTTCGCGCAGAAGAAGACGCCCTGGAAGACCTATCTGTTCCTCGCGATCCTCCTCGCCGTACTGGGCGAGCTCTGGTACCTGGGGGTGCTCGAGAAGGGGTGGCACGAGCTCAAGGCGAGGGCCGCGCCGCCGGTCACGCAGCCGGCCCCGGCGAAGACCGAGGCACCTGCCCAGGCCGCCAAAGCGGAAGCGCCTGCGAGGCCCGAGGCAACGCCGGCCCAGCCGGCCAAGGCCAAGGCCGAGTAGACTCGATCCCTTCGGCGCCAGCGGACGGCGCCGCGTCGCCACTCACGCCAGAGGGCGTGCCGTGCACGCCGGACCCGGGCCCTATTGCTGAATCGTCTTCAGGAACTCGACGATGTCCAGCGCGGTGTTGATCTGCAGGTTCTCGCTGAACACCGGCATCTTCTGGTCGCCGCCGACGAGGTGGCGACCGTCCATGGCCTTCAGCACCCGCATCGGATCCAGCTGACCGCCCTGCATCCGTGCCAGCAAGGTCAGGTTGGTCGGTGCGATCTTCAGCAGCTTCGCGGTCGGGCCGTTGCCGTCCGCGGCCGCGCCGTGGCAGTTGGCGCAGAAGATCCGGTAGTGCTCGACTCCGCGCTGCACGGCCGCCGTGTCGGCGGTGTTGGCCGGTGCGGCCAGGGCGCTGCCGGAGAGCAGCAGGAACGTCAGGGCACAACTGCGTTGCATCGAAACCTCCGCTAATCGGTCCGAGGGCGGCTCCCCGGCCCGGCGGCAGGCCGGCGCAGGGGTCGCGCTCGGCAAGCTAGCGGCTGTCGCGACGGGGCGCCTTGATCTCGGTCGTCCATCGCGTTGCGATCCGGCGACCGCGGCACCAAAATGCCTGCCGGCGGCCGAGTCGAGGTCGCAACTGGCCGATCCCGTCGATGTTCCGCACGTCCTTGCGCAGCCTCTTTGCCGCCGTGCTCGTGGTCCTCGCTGCCTGGCTGGCCGGCACGCCGGCCAGCGCGTCGGGCAGTGCGACGCCGGCAGTCGACCTGCACTTCTTCTGGTCGGCCCGCTGCCCGCACTGCCTCGAGGCGAGGCCTTTCGTCCTGACCTTGCCGGAACAGCTGGACGGCGTGACCCTGCACGACCTCGAGATCTCGCGCAGCCGCGAGAACGCGGGCCGCTACGTCGCGATGGCCAGTGCACTCGGCGAGCGCGCGAGCGCGGTGCCCGCATTCCTGTTCTGTGGCGAGATGCACGTGGGCTGGGAATCCGCCGCGACCACGGGCGCACGGCTGCTCGATCGCCTGCGGGCCTGCCGCGACCGCGCCCAGGGCGGCAGCGTGGCGGCGGCGGGTGGCGCGCCCACCGAGATCGACGTGCCCTGGCTGGGCCGCGTGCAGGTGGATGCCCTGTCGCTGCCCATGTTCACCGTCGTGATCGCGGGACTCGACGCGTTCAATCCCTGTGCGTTCTTCGTGCTGCTGTTCCTGCTCGGCCTCCTGGTGAACCAGCGCCAGCGCGGCCGGATGCTGCTCATCGGCGGGACCTTCGTGCTGATCTCGGGCCTCATGTACTTCGCCTTCATGGCGGCCTGGCTGAACCTGTTCCGCCTGCTCGAAGGCGTGGCCTGGGTGACGGCCGTCGCGGCCCTCCTCGCGATCCTGATCGGCGCGATCAACGTGAAGGACTACTTTGCCTTCAAGCAGGGCGTGTCGCTGTCGATCCCGAGGTCCCGGCTGCCGAAGATCTACCAGCGTGGGCGGGCCGTGCTGTCCGCAGGGAGCCTGCCGGCGATGCTCGGGGCGACCGTGGTCCTCGGGACGGCCGCCAACTTCTACGAGCTGCTTTGCACCGCCGGCTTCCCGATGGTGTACACGCGGGTGTTGACGCTCCACGGGCTCTCGGGGAGCGCCCATTACCTCTACCTGGCGCTGTACAACCTGATCTACGTGATCCCGCTGCTGGTGATCGTGCTGGTCGTGACGTTCGCGACGGGTCGCCGCCAGCTCAGCGAGCGGGAGGGACGCCTGCTCAAGCTGATGTCCGGGCTGATGATGCTGGGGCTCGGCCTGCTCCTGCTCCTGGCCCCGGAACACCTCAGTAGTCTCTGGACCGCGTTCGGGCTGCTCGGTGTCGCCGTTGCGGCCACGCTGCTGGCCGATCGCCTGGAACGGCGGCGAGCTACTTCAGGCACTCCACGAGCACGGTGAACTCCTTCGCGCGCTCGGCGATCCGGGTGCTGTCGAGCCGGCCTTCGGACTTGCCGGTGCGGTAGCTCACGCCGAGGCTGTCGAGGAGGCGCCGCACGCGCTCGCCACGGATCGCGAAGGCGACGTTCTGGGGTGCCAGCCCCGTCGCGCGCTCGACCGGCGCCGGGTTCAGCGTGCCGGTCACCACGGCGATCACCTGGCCGCTGCCGTCCATCACGGGTCCACCGCTGTCCCCCGGTTGCACCGCCGCGCCGAGCTGAATGTAACGCCGGTCACCCTTCGGACCGGCCAGGGCGCTGACGATTCCGGTCGACACGTGCAGCTCGTCCGACACGAACGCGCGCAGCGGGAATCCGGCGAACATGATCTGCTCGCCGAGCGTCGCCGCGCCCGTCGCGCGAAGCGTCGCCGGCTTCACGTCGGCCAGTGCGGGGACGTCGAGCAGCGCGAGATCGCTGTCGCGATCGAAGCCGACGAGCCGGGCGACCCCGGCGCCACGCGCGCTCTGCACGCGCAGCCCGCGGCAGCCGGCCACGACGTGGTGGTTCGTCACGACCTTCGACGCAGCGGCGAGCCAGCCGGTTCCCGAGCCGGCCGCCTGCCCCTGCGGCACGCCGACGGCCGGGGACGCGGCGAAGCGCGGAGCCTGGCCGGCGACTCGCCCTGCTGAAGGACCGGCCGCGCGTGGCTGAGGGGCAGGGACGGCCGAGGTCGAGGCGGCGGGTGGCGAGGTCCCGACGACTGCACGTGCCGAGCGACGCTCCCAGTCGTCGGCCCTGGCCGGATCCTTCGGCACGCCCAGGCCACGGCGGTACATGTAGGCCAGCGCCCACTGCGCCTTGGCGTGACCCTGCTCGGCCAGCGGCCGGAGCTCGGCCAGGGCGCGGGCATAGTCCTGGCGGTTCAGCGCGTCGATGCCTTCGCTGTAGCCGGCAGAGCCCGGTCCCGCGGCGGCGAGCAGCAGGGTTGCAAGAAGCAGCGCGCGCAGCGCGGACGGCGAACGGCAGCGGGCGGAGGATGGTCTGGTCACGCGTTCCTCGTCTATGGATGTCGTGGTCGTGAGGCGGCAGGCGCCCTGCCCCGGCGCAGCCGCTGCGCCGGGCGTCAGTGCAAGCCTTGGGGCGCGCCGGCGAGCTCGTCCGCCACCTCGAGCCTCAACGCATAGGGCGCCGGTTGGTTGATCAGCAGGCTGAAGGGCTCCCAGCCGCCGTTGCGCTGAACGAACCCGGCGTAGGTGCTCACGCCGCTCAGGGTACCGGTCTTGGCGCGCACCCGCCCGTTCTGGCTCGGCAGCAACTCGCGGTAGGGCGCAAAGGCCTTGACGGCGTCGAGCAGCTGGCGCGCGCTCAGGCGATTGCCCGGGGAGAGCCCGGCTCCGTCCTCGATGCGGTGGTCGCGCCAGCCAAACGTCTCCCTCGCCCAGGCATCGGCGGCCCGCTGGGCCTTGGCCATGTCGAGCGGAAGGCCGTCGCCCGCATCCCCGAGGAGGAGGAACAGGTCGTTGGCGATGAAGTTGTTCGAGTATTCGAGCATCGATTCGATCACGGCACGGAGGTTTCGACTGCCGTGGTGTCGGTAGATCTGCGCGGCGCCGGCCGGCACCCTGCCGGTGCGCAGACCGCCGCCGACGTGAATGCCTGCGGCCGAGAGCTTGGCGGCGAGCAGCTCGCCCGCATAGCGCAGCGCCAGCTCGCGCTCCTGCAGGTTGATCCGATGCGTGCCCGACGCGAGCGGCTGGGCGAGCTGGCGTGCCAGGGGCGTCAGCGGGGTCTGGGGCTCCGCGCTGCGCACGCCTTCGCGTGAGCGGACGACGTTGATGGTGTTGAAGTTGACGGCGAGCGCGGTGACGGGCGCGTCGTACGGGTTGTTGCTCGAGGAACGCCCCGCGATCTCCACGTCCGCCGCGAAGAGGCTGTCGTCGGCGCCGACCCCCGCCACCGAGCGCAGACCCTGCCGCTTGAGCGTGGCGACGACGAGGTCGAGCTCCTCGGAGACGAGGTAGGGGTCGCCAAGCCCCTTGATCCAGAGCCAGTTGTCGTCGGTCAGGTGGAAGTCGGTGCGGAACCGGTGATCGAGACCCCAGCGCTGGATCGCCCTGAGGGCGGTGACGATCTTCATGGTCGAGGCCGGGATCATTGGCCGGTCCGGCTGCCGGGAGATCGCCTCCCGCCCGCCCTCCTCGACCAGGAGGCTCGCTTTGGGCATGCCGAGCACGCGCGACAGCGCGTCCGCCGCATCGGCCGGCGCGACGGCAGCGAGCGTCAGCACCACCGAGGCGATCGCGCCCAGCCGCCACGCGGGTGTGCCGGCCCCGATAACCATCAGCGGATGACGAAACGCAGCGCCGGAACGGCGCCGCCGATCCGCTCGAGCAAAAGGTCGGCGCCGCCGACCCGCCAGGTGCCGGGAAGACCCCGTGCGATGGCCTGCCGGGCGTCGGCGGGCAGCGCCTGACCCAGGCTGCGGGAGGTCAGGGCCTCTGCCAGGACCGTGAAGGCGTCGAGCACGGCCCGCACGTCGCCGCGCGAGTGCAGCGCGAGGTCGAGCTGCAGCTGTCGCGCCCGGCCGCGGTCGCCGGTCGCGGCGTAGTGGGCCTCGTCGGGGGCCGGGCTCGCGCGGGGGAGGCGGTGGCCGATGCTGGCGCATCGAAAGACGCCCTGGCCGACGTCACGGTAGCCGTCACGGATCCGAAGTCCGTGATCGTCCAGCAGTCTGCACGCGGCTGTCGGGTCCAGGGCGAGATCGGCGCCGGCCGGAGAGGCGCCGGCGAGCAGGAGCCACAGGATGGCCGCTCGGTAGCGATGGCCCGGGAGGGGATTCCTGCGATGTCTGCTCATCTCGTCGGGCCGGTCGTACCTGCGGTCTCGTGAAGGGATGGCCGCGAGCGGCGGTCCACGCCCTAGGATGCGGCTTCGTCGCGCACCATGCGCACGGGCAGCGGCTCGGCCGCGGACAGGTGCACGTCGCGCTGCGGGAACGCGATGCCGATGCCCGCCTCGCGGAGCTTCTCGTACAGCGCGCTGTGCAGCTCGCTGCGCGTCGCGACGCGGTAGTCGTAGGACGCCACGAAACAGCGCAGGTAGAGCATCAGCGAATTGTCGCCGAAGCTCTCGAAGCTGACCGCCGGCTTGGGGTCTTCCAGCACCCGCGGGTGCTTCTGGGCGATCTCCATCATCAGCTGCATGGCGCGCTTGACGTCCGCACCGTAGTCGACGCCCACGGGAACCTCGATGCGCGTGATGGGATCGGTGAGCGACCAGTTGAGCAGCCGGCCGGTGATGAATTCCTTGTTGGGCACGAGCAGCTCGCGACGGTCCCAGGTGGTGATGGTGGTCGCGCGGATCTGGATTCGCGACACGACCCCGGAGATGTCCCCGACCGTCACCGCGTCACCCACGCGCAGCGGCCGCTCGAACAGGATGATCAGGCCGCTGATGAAGTTGGCGACGATCTCCTGCAGGCCGAAGCCGATGCCGACGCTGAGCGCCGCGATCAACCACTGGACCTCCGACCAATTGCCGCCCAGGGCGTTGAACACCACGACGGCACCGATCGTCGCGATCGCGTAGCGGGACAGCGTCGTGATCGTGAAGCGGTCGGCGGCGCTGAGCTCGAGGCGGTGCAGCAGCACGATCTCGAGCAGCGCCGGCAGGCGACGGACCGCCACGACCGTGAGGAACACCAGCACGAGTCCCAGGCCGAGGTCGGCCAGGGTGAGCGGCTCCGTCTTCTCGACCCCTCCCACCGTCGTGGTGTATTCCCAGAGCGTGACCTCGTTGAAGACGTTCAGCGCAGGCAGGATGGTGGACCAGATGAGCCAGGCGCCGAGGGTGGCGGCGATCGCGATGCCGGCCCGCAGCAGCTTGGTGCTCTCCTCGCTCAGGGCCGCGAGGTCGACCTCGGGCTCCTCGATCTGCAGGGTCGGCTCCTCGGGCTCTTCGTGCTCGGCGGCGGCCCGCTCGGCCGCGCGGCGCTCGCGCAGGGCCTTGAGCGTCAGCCGGCGGCGTACCAGCAGGAGCCAGCGCACCATCAGCTCGTGGACGATGACCAGCCCCATCGCGAGATAGACGGTCAGCACCATGCTGGTCGTGACCGACCCCGCGGTGTACAGGAAGCCGCGCATCGCCAGCACCGTGAGCGACACCGGCAGGGCCACGACGAGCGGGAACCAGAGATAGCGCGTGCGCGCGAACATGCCGCGCGGATGCTCCCTGAGGTGATCCTTGACGACGCCCCTGCTCGGGTGAAGGACGCCGTAGAAGAACGCCGACCAGGACAGGCTTATCGCCGCGAAGACCATCACGCCCAGCCCGCTCGAGTCCCGCAGCGACTCGTGGCGGAGCACCATGATGGCGAGGAACGCGGGGGGCAGCACCGTGGGAATGAGCACGGCGATTCGGCGGCGCAGCAGACGGCAGGTCGCTTCGGTCCAGCGGAAGTGGACCTGGGAGACCCCGCCCGGCAGGCAGAGCAGGCGGAAGCTCATCAGGATGAAGAGCGGTAGCGCCAACGCCTGCACAGCGATGCCTATGGAACGTGTGACGCTCGTGCCCACCAGCGGCCGATCCAAGAGCGTGTGTCCGATCACGGTCGTCGGCACCGGGAGGGGCTGGTTCAGGATCGCCGCGCCGATTACGGCCATCAGGGCGGGAAGACCCAAGGCGAGCAGCGCGGTCCAGCCGAGCGCCTGGACGGTCAGCGGGAACCTGTCTGTCGTGACCTTGCCGACGTTCTTTCCGGTCTCGAGCAGTCGGTCGTGGATGCGCTGGCGCTGGCTGAGCAGGACGGCGATGGCGACGAGAGCCACAGCGAGCAGTGGCGAGGCCAGGAGTCCGTCGCGCGCGGCCGCGACGGCCTGCAGCCAGGCGCCCGGAGCGAACAGCTCTTTAAGCTCGGCCGGCAGGCGCGCGAGCATCTCCAGCGTGACGGGCGGGTTGCTGCGGATCCAGAGCAGGCGCTCGGTGAGGAACTGGTCGTAGGTGCTCGCCGACGCCTGGACCTGGCGGTATAGGAAGATCAGCTCGACGAGCCCTCGCAGGTAGCCCTCCTGGGCCGATACGGCCTTGTCGAGCAGGTCGCGACGGCTCGTGGCGAGGCTCTGCAGCTCGGCTCGAATGCCGTCCCGGTCGGCCTCGGACAGCGGCGCCAGCAGGGCCTCCACATAGCTGTCGAGGTTGACCAGCGTGCGGCGCTCTTCGGAGTACTGGAGCTGGCGCAGGCCGGCAGTCCCGATGATCTCCTCGAGGGCGGCTTCCTTGCGGGCAAAGTCGCGCGGGTTCGGCAGCGTGCGCTTCTGCTGCAGCAGGACGCGCCCGAGCGCCTCGCTGAGCCCCCCCACCTCGAGCTTCTTCTTCGCGTTGCGGAAGTCTTCGTCGACCCGCCTCGCGAGCCGCTCTGCCGCCTGCTGCTCGGTTGCCATTCCCTCCAGCGACGCCGCCATCGCACCGAGCGCCTCGCCGAGCGCGGCGTTCTGCTCGGCCAGGTGCTTGAGCAACGGGTGCTTGCCGGCGGCGTCACGCTCGACGGCCTTGGCCTCTTCTCTGGCGCGCTCCGCATCCGCACGCCGGCGGTCGTTCACCTGCTCCTCGAACGCCACGTAGGCGGACTTGGCGGCCTCGAGTCGGCGGGCGGCCTGGTCCGCCTGGGCGCGCATGAGGTCGAGCCGGGCGGGCTGGGTCAGGAGCTCCTCCTCGAGCATCCGGACCTCGGCCGACAGCGCAGCGGCATGGGCATCCAGAACCCAGCGCCGCGCCTCGGCCAGCGCCGGCGTGTCGTCGGGCGGAGGCGGTGCCTTCCGGTCCTCCTCGGCCTTCTCGACCTCGCGCTTGGCGTCGGCCAGCCGCTGCCGCAACGCGACCGGGCGGCTGTCCGTTTCCGCAATACCCTTCTGCAGATCCGCGAGCTGCACCTCGAGCGCGGCGACGTCGGCCTTCTGCTTCTGCAGCTGCTGCTCGAGATCGGCCAGCGGGGTGTCGGCACGCACCGTCACGGCCTTCGCCGGCTCGGCCGGCTGGCTGAGGGCGTCCCGGATGCGCTTCGTCTCGGCCGGCGCGTCGGCGGCCGCGCTGCGCAGGCGCTCGGTCGCCTCCGCGCTCGCGCCTATCGCGTCGATGGACGCCTGCGCCTTGCGGTAGAGCTCGAGCAGCCGGGCCTTCGCGGACGCCTCCAGGTCCTTGAGGCCGTTGACCTGGTCGATGCGGGTGTTGACAGCTTCGCGCGTCGGCAGCGGGCTCACGGCGGCCGTCGCAGCCGCCTCGGGAGGCTGCGCCGAGGCCTGCGTGGCCCCCAAGAGCAGAAGCAGCGGGAGGAGGACCGCGTAGCGCAGCAGGCGTCGGAACATCCGCGGCATCGGGCGTCTAGGGCGCAGGGATGCGGGCCGCGATCGCCGCCAGCAGCTTGTCGTAGGCCTCGGCGAACAGTCGCACGCCATCGGCCAGCAGCCGGTCGGTGATCTCGTGCAGCGAGATGCCCTCCGCGATGAGGGTGCGCACGACCTCTTCCGCGTCGGCGACGTTTTCGGTGAGGCTCGCGCGCGGCCGGCCGTGGTCGCGGAAGGCGTCGAGCGTGGCGGGCGGGAGGGTGTTCACGGTCTCGAAGCCGATCAGCTCGTCCACGTAGAACACGTCGCTGTACGCCGGGTTCTTGGTACCGGTGCTGCCCCACAGCAGCCGCTGCGGCCAGCCGCCGCGCGCGAGCAGCATGCGCCAGCGCTCGCTGGAAAACAGCTCGCCGTAGCGTTTGTAGGCGAGCTTGGCGTTCGCGACCGCCGCCTTGCCCTTGAGCTGGCGCAGCCGCGCCGCGTCGGCAGGAAACTTCTTCTCGCGGAACTTCGCCTTTTCGCACAGGGCGTCGTCCACCGCCGTGTCGACGCGGCTGACGAACATGCTCGCCACGCTCGACACCCGGCTGACGTCCTGCCCCCGGATCACGCGCGCCTCCAGACCGTCCATGTACGCCAGCGCCGCCTGCTCGTAGTAGATGCGCGAGAACAGCAGGGTGACGTTGACGTTGATGCCCTCGGCGATCAGGGCGCGGATCGCCGGTATGCCGGCCGGCGTGGCGGGTACCTTGATCATCAGGTTCGGCCGGTCGACCATCTCCCAGAGCCGGATGGCCTCCGAGATGGTCGTCTCGGTCTGTTGCGCCAGCCGCGGCGACACCTCCAGGCTCACGAAGCCGTCGCGGCGTTGCGTCTTGTCGTAGACCGGCCGCAGCACGTCGGCCGTCTCCTGGATGTCGCGCACCGCGAGGCGCTCGTAGATCGCCTCGGCAGTCATACCCTTCGCGGCCAGTGGCAGCAGCAGGTCGTCGTACTCGCGGCCGTTCGCGATCGCCTTCTCGAAGATCGCCGGATTGGAGGTCAGGCCCGTCACCCCGTCCTGCTCGACGAGGCGCTGCAGGCCGCCGCCGACGATGAGGTCGCGCTTGATGTAGTCGAGCCAGACCGACTGGCCATAGTCGGCCAGCGCCTTGATCGGATTCTTCGCGCCGGCCGGCGATGCATCGGTCATCGGAGTTCTCCCTGTCGCGCGTGTGGCCTGGCGGGCACGTTGGCTGGCCGGAGCCCGCCGCGACGGCGCGCCGAGGCCGTTCGGATGCTAGCAGATGTCAATCGGGCTTCTTAGCCGGGAAACCCTTGCGGACACAGGACGACGCAGACCTCGTGCCAATCCTCGGCGAGACAGAAATCAATGATAAAGAAGATATATAACAATAATATATAGATGTTTATTCATGTAAGAGGCGAGACTTCCCGCGACCGCCGCCGCACCGGGACGGCTCAAGGGCCCAGGGCGATGTCCCCGGGTGGCGCCGTCAGGCGGTAGAACCTGATGCGGCTGGCCGGAAGGATCCCCCCGGCCAAGGCCAGGTCGCCGACGAAGCGCACTCCCGCATCCCCTTCCCAGGGGGCCAGGGGTCCCCGCGCCTGGACGGAGTCCGGATAGTAAAAGTTCACCACCAGGGACAGCCCGTGGCGCCGCTCCCATTCGGTCTGAACGAACGGGTTGTCGTCGCCCGCCAACGCCACCTCCGCGGCCGCCTCGGCCATCGCCCATGTGCGGGCGTCGGTCGGACACAGCATCTCCCGGGAGAACCGTGAGCGCGACGAGACGGCGGGGTTGAACTGCCCCTGGCGGAAGATCACGCCGGCGAGGCCGTCGCCGTAGCGCCGCCGCATCGTCGGGGAGCGCTCGCCCAGGCGGACGCGGTTCATGACGCCCCAGGCGATGCCTCGGTAGACCAGCGGATCGTCCGGGTGTCCGGTCGATCGGCCCTCAGCATGGGCGAGGCGCGCCAGCAGCTCCCGTGCCGGCGGGTCCTGGCGTCTGACCACGGCCTCGATGGTCTCGCCCTGCGCAAGGGCGAGGCACGCCGGCAGTGCGGCCGCCCCGATCGACGGTACCGCAAGGCTGATCAGCAGACCCAACCCGAACCGGCCCGTCGTCACACCTGCGAGGCGCCGCGGCCTATGCTTACGTGTGTCGCTCCCAGCTGCCATCACGATGTTTCGCCTCGGACGCCGACTCTGGTCCTCCCTCGGGCTCGCCTGCCTGGCCCTGGCGGCCTGCGGCGCCGAACCCCCCGGTTCGAGCCAAGACATGTATACCCAACCCCGCACCGAAATGCTGCGAGCGATCGCGGCGGATACCAAGTACACCCGGGACTACCTCGGGAAGGACAGCCTGGCTCCGGAGGTCATGGCCGCCATGGGCCGGGTGCCGCGCCACGAGTTCGTGCCGGAGGACCTGCGCCGCCACGCGTACGACAACCGCCCGCTGCCCATCGGACTGGGCCAGACCATTTCTCAACCCTACATCGTGGCGCTCATGACCGACCTGCTCGAGTGTGGCCGGGACGCCAAGGTGCTGGAGGTTGGCACAGGGTCGGGCTACCAGGCGGCGGTGCTCGCCGAGCTCGTCGGCCACGTGTACACGATTGAGATCGTGCCGGAGCTCGGTGAGAGCGCGCGCCGGACCCTGGAGCGTCTGGACTATCGGAACGTGACGGTGCGCGTCGGCGACGGGTATCTCGGCTGGCCCGAGGAGGCGCCATTCGACGGCATCATCGTCACCGCCGCGCCCGCCGAGATCCCTCCTCCGCTGATCGAGCAGCTAAAGCCCGGCGGCCGGATGGTCATACCAGTAGGCGAGCCCTGGACCGGGCAGAACCTGCTGGTGCTCGAGAAGCACCCCGACGGAACGCTCGCGCGCAAGAACGTCCTGCCGGTGGCCTTCGTTCCCCTCACGGGCCCTCACACCGAGGGCGGCACGAAGTGGTGACGCGGCCGGGCATCCGCGGTCGACATTGGCAGTGATGGACCCCGCGACACCCGCCGTTCGTGCGAGCAGCCTCGTCAAATGGTTTGGCGAGGGCGAGGCGCGGACGCACGCCGTGAAGGAGGTGAGTTTCGAGGCCGGCTTCGGGGAGATGCTCTACGTCGTGGGGCCCTCGGGCAGTGGCAAGACCACCCTGCTCAGCATGATCTCCGGAATCCTGCGGCCCAACTCCGGGCAGGTCGAGGTGAAGGGCATACCCATATGGAGCCTCAGCAACGACCGTCTGGCCGACTTCAGGCTGAACACGGTCGGCTTCGTGTTCCAGGACTACCACCTCTTTCCGCGCCTCACGACGGCCGAGAACGTCGCCCTGCCCCTCGTGCTCAAGCGGCGGGATTGGCGGGCTTCGATCGATGAAGCCCACCGGTACCTGGAGATCGTCGGGCTGAGGGACCGGGCCGAGCTTCCGCCGCTCAAATTGAGCGGCGGGGAGCAGCAGCGCGTCGCCATCGCCAGAGCCATCATCTCGCAACCCGACATTCTCATCCTCGACGAGCCCACGGCGTCGCTCGACGGCGACACCGGGCGCAGGATCCTGTCGTTCGTTCATGCGAACATTCTCAACGAGCACCGCTGCATCCTCATCGTGACCCACGACAGCCGGATCTACGAGTACGCGGACCGCATCATGTTCATGGAGGACGGCCGGATCAACCGGATCGAAGCGGCGTCAAAATGAAAAACCGACTGGTCTTTCTGCTGGCCGTGATGGGCCTCTTCGCCGGGCTCGGCGGGGCCTATTTCTTCAGCGCGGAGAAGAAGACCCAGCCGCCGGTTTTCAGCCCAGCGCCCAACCCCTATCCGCGGGGCATCTACGCCAACGGCATCATCGAAAGCTTCCAGACCGCCGGCGAGAACGTCAACCTGTTCCCGGAGGTGTCCGGCGCAATCGCCTCGATCCTCGTGACGGAGGGCCAGACCGTCGCCAAGGGAACGCCGCTGATCACTATCGACGACTCGGTCCAGCGTGCGGTCGTCGAGCAGCAGCGCTCGCAATCGGAAGCGGCGCTCGCCCAGCTCGAGGCGCTCAAGGCGCAGCCGCGGCCCGAGACCCTGGCCATCGCCGAGGCCCAGCTCGAGCTGGCGCGCGCCAATCTCAAGAGCGCGCAGGATCAGTACGACAAGCAGAACCGGCTGTACGAGATCGATCGCAACGCGGTGAGCAAGGATGCGGTAGACAACGCCAACAATGCGCGAAAAGTGGCTGCGGCCAATGTCGAGGTCGCGCTGCGGCAGCTGGCGCTGACCCGGTCCGGCGCCTGGAGCTTCGACATCGAGAACCAGCAGCGGCAGTACGACGCCCTGCACAGCGCCTATCTCGCCGGGGTCGCCCAGCTTGCGAAGTACACGCTGCGCGCGCCGCTGGACGGCGTGATCCTCTCGATCCGGGCCGCCGCGGGCAGCTACGCCTCCCCACAGGGGACCTATAGCACCTACACCGGCGGCTCCAGCCCGCTTCTGGTCATGGGCGGTCCTCAGGAGTTCCTGGCCGTGCGCTGCTACATCGACGAGACGCTCATCCACCGCCTTCCGGAGCCGTCGCGGCTGAGCGCCCGGATGTTCGTCCGCGGCAGCAACGTTAGCCTTCCCTTGGAGTATGTGAGGACGCAGCCCTATGTCAGCCCCAAGGTCTCACTGTCGGATCAGCGGACGGAGCGCGTCGACGTGCGGGTGCTGCCCCTGATCTTCCGGTTCGCGAAGCCGAAGGACATCGCCCTCTATCCGGGGGAGCTGGTCGATGTCTACATCGGCGAGGAAGCGGACGGGCAGATGCGATGAGGAAGCGGGCGACAGCCGAGATGCCTTTTCGGTGCCCGCGGCGCAGCTCCGCCGGATCGACGGTCGTAGGTGGAGCCTGCTAAGGGTCGGATCCGCCATGACGGGCATCCTGCGGATCGCGTTCAAGCTCCTGGTCAACGATCGCGGCAAGTTTGCCGCCCTGCTGGTCGGTATCACCTTCGCCGTCTTCCTGATGGTGCAGATGACGTCGATGTTCGCCGGCATTCTCGACAAGTCGTCTGCGACCGTGTCGAACGTCGGCGCCACCGTGTGGGTGATGGACCCGTCCGTGAAGACGGTCGCCAACAACCTGCCGATGCCGAGCTACATCCTCGACGCCGTGCGCAGCGTCGGCGGCGTGAGCTACGCGGTGCCGCTGTATTCGGGCTCGGCCCTCGTCAAGCTCGATACGGGCGCCTATCAGGCGGTCAGCGTGCTGGGGCTGGACGACACGACGCTGTTCGGCAGGCCGGAGCTCACCGAGGGCCGAATCGAGGACCTCTACGGCGAGAACGCGTTCGTCGTCGTGCGCGACACCGAGTTCGCGAAGCTGAACAACCCGAAGCTGGGCACGCAATTCGAGGTGAACGATCACCGCGGTGTCGTCGTCGGGATTGCCAGGGTCGCCTCGAGCGGGCTGTTCGGAACGCCGACGCTCTACACCACCTACAGCAAGGCCACTCAGTACATACCCTCATCCCGCTTCACGATGTCCTACATCCTGGTCGAGCCGAAGGGCGCGGCCGACATCGCGAACATCAAGACCGAGGTCGCCCGGCTCGGGTATCTGGCGCTCACGAAGGAAGAGTTCGTGGCGAGGATCTCAGACTTCTACAAGTACCAGACCGGCGTCGGAACCAACATCATGCTGATGACCGTCATCAGCTTCATCGTCGGACTCTCGATATCCGGCCAGACGTTCTACACGTTCATCCTGGAGAACCTGGAGAAGTTCGGGGCGCTCAAGGCCATCGGCGCCAAGGGCTACGAGCTCGTCGCCATGATCCTCTTCCAGGCCTCGTTCACCGCGCTCACCGGCTACGGCCTCGGCATCGGGTTGTGCACGCTGCTGATCACGGCTGCGAAGCTGCGTCTGCCGAGCTACGCGGCGATGATCACCTACGAGAACCTCGCCCTCGCCCTGGCGATGGTGATCGTCATCGCCGGCATATCGAGCTACATCGGCGTTCGGAGGGTACTCAGGATCGAGCCCTTCGACATCTTCCGGGGCTGAGCATCGGCCGTCGTCACCAGCCCACCCGGGGAGGCACGGCGCCGAGGGTTAGCGGATCACCTGCGATTCAGTCCTCGGCCGCCCGGCCCGCATCCTCGGCCTCGATCGCGTCCTCCGCGGCCAGCCAGTCGTCCAGCTCGTGGCCGGGAGCGAAACCTCGCCGCTCGGCGAGGTAGTAGGCGGCCACCCGGATACGGTGGTGGCGGTCGGCCATGAGCGCCTGCAGTCCTGCCTCCGGGTGCACATGGAGCTCCTCGCTCCCGTGCGGTATCCGATCCAGGATGAGCTCCGCCATCGAGCTCGCTTCACCTGGGGGGATCGGGTGTGCCATCTTCGGTTCCTCCCTTCGGTGGTGTAAGAGACGAGGTCCAAAGCGGGACGGGGCATCGTCCCCGACCCAGCCTACCTCTTCCTCAATTCTGACCATCGGAACGGACGTGACAACCCCGGGCTGGCGACATCCGCGGTCCACGAGCAAGGGCCGGGACGAGCGCCCGGCAGCCCCACGGCCGTTGCGCGCAGCCGGAGCGGCGCCGACGGGTCGATGCGATAGACTTCCAGGCCATCAGACAACCGGTTGGGCGTGGGCCTCGGCCTGTGGCCCGGCGCAATCAGGTCACCCCGGGCGGAGGCAATTAGCCGGAATTTGGCGCCGAGCCAGTCGCTTCGTCGCCACAGGCCCGGACGCGACACGGACGCGTAGCGCCAAGATGTCGGGAGGTAGCATGGGCAAACCCCACAAGCTGTTCAACAAGTTCACGAACAGAAAGAAGCGTTCCGAATCGGACTGCGCCGTCGTCCAGGAGATCGTCGACTGCTACCAGACCTGCACCGACGAGCCCTCCCGCAAGGAATCGCTGAAGTGGCTGTTCAAGACCATGGAAGACAAGGACACGAAGGAAATCGTGCGCGCGAGAATCGCGTTCCTGCTCAATGCGATACGGGACACATTGCCCGGCAAGAAGCGGCGTCGCCTGGAAAAGTACGAACGCAAGCTCGAGGCGAGAAAGAAGCACGTTCGCGCCAAGAGGATCGCCTCCGAACGGCCGGTCGCCAGCGATCCCATCGAACGGACGAAGAAATTCGAAGAACAAGGGTCCGCCGCATGAGGACCCTTTGTCCCTGACGACAAGACCATCCCGTTGCCACCAGCACCATAGAGCCATCGATGCTGCCCTCCCTCCTGACGAGCGTCGGCCTCATAGCCACCTGCGTTCTCATCCATTACGAGGCACTGCGCTGGATGAACGAGTCTTTCCCGCGCGTCACCTTCATCAGGGAGCGCCAGAAGGTGCTCTTCGCGATTTTCGGTGCGCTCGGCAGTCACCTCGTCCAGATCACGCTGTTCGCCCTGGCGTTCTTGGTCCTGCACCACACCCTCGGTCTGGGGCTCATCGGCGGGCGATTCGACAGCAGCTTCGCCACGTATCTCTACTTCTCGGCCGAGACCTACACGTCCCTCGGATTCGGCGACATCTTTCCGGCGGGCGAGATCCGGATCCTCGCCGGTGTGGAGGCGCTCACGGGCCTGTTGATGATCAGCTGGTCGGCGTCGTTCTCGTACCTCGAGATGCGCCGTTTCTGGTGATCGCGGCGGTGCCGTTCGGGATCACCGACCGTACCGAAGGAGCCCAGGACTCAGGAGCCCCGCGTTGCACCTGCTGCTGATCGAAGACAACCCTGACCTGGTGGAGAACATCTCGGACTTTCTCGGGGGACGCGGCCACAGCCTCGATTTCGCCTACAACGGCTTCGCGGGACTCGGTTTCGCGCTCGAGAACGACTACGACGCCGTGATCCTCGACCTCATGCTGCCCGGCCTCGACGGCTTGGAGGTCTGCGCGCGACTGCGTGCCGCCAACCGTACCGTCCCGGTGCTGATGCTCACGGCCCGCGACAGCCTGGACGACAAGCTCGAGGGCTTCGCGAGCGGCGCTGACGACTATCTGGTCAAGCCGTTCGCCCTGCAGGAGCTGGAGGCCCGGCTGCGCGCCCTGCTGCGACGCGGCCTCGGAGCGAGTCCCGCCACACAGCGCCTGCAGGTCGGCGAACTGGTCCTCGATCTGGCGACGCGCCGGGCGAGCCGGGCTGGACAGCCGCTCGAGCTGCCGCCAATCCCGATGAAGCTGCTCGAGCTGTTGCTGCGGCGAGCACCCAGCATCGTCAGCCGCAACGAGATGGAGCGTGCGATCTGGGGCGACGAGCCGCCCGACAGCGACGCCCTGCGCACACACCTCCATCAGCTCCGGCAGATCATCGACAAGCCTTTTGCCAGGCCGCTCCTGCACACCGTTCGCGGCTTCGGCTACCGTCTGGCCAGCGATGCGGAGCTTTAGTCCGAGCCTGCGGCTGCGCGTGGCGGCCGGCTTCGCCCTGCTGGGCCTGGCCGTCAGTCTCGCGCTGGGCGGCTGGCTTCACTTTGCTTCCCGGGATCTGGCCAACCGGCTGATCGACCAGGCGCTCAGCGCGGAGCTCGAGGACTATCGCGCGCGACTGTCGCGCAATCCGGGGTCCCTGCCCCCGATGACGGCCACGCTGCGTGGCTACGTGACCCTTCCCCAAGATGCCGCGCCGGACGTTCCGGGCGCGCTGCTGGACCTGCCCGAGGGGCGTTTTAGCCTGCATCTCGACGGGATCGCCTACCGCGTCGCCGTGAGGCCGGAGGCGGGCCGGACGCTGTACATGCTGCACGACCGCACCCAGGTCGACGACCGCGAAGAACGGTTCGCGGTCTTCCTGGTCGTCGGCATCGTCCTGAGCACGCTCCTCGCCGCGGCGGGAGGCTGGTGGCTGGCAGGGCGGGTGATCGCGCCGGTGCGGCAGCTGGCCGCGCAGGTGCGCGATCGCGATGCGGCAGACCTCAGCGCCCCCCTTTCCGCCCGGCTCACCACCGACGAGGTGGGTGACCTGACGCGCACCTTCGACCGCTACCTCGCGCGCTTGCGGGCCTTCGTCGAACGCGAGCGGGCCTTCGCGGCGGATGCCAGCCACGAACTGCGTACGCCGCTTGCCGTGATCCAGGGTACCGTCGAGGTCCTCGAGGCCGACGACCGGCTGGATCAGCGGACACGGGATCGCGTCCGACGGATCGGGCGCGCCTCCAAGGGTATGGCCGACCTGATTGCGGCCCTGCTGACCCTCTCGCGCGAGTCGCGCGGCGCCGGGGGCACGCCGCCCCTCTGTCCCGTTGCCGAGGTTCTGCGGGAGGCCGTGGAGCTGCACCGCCCGCTGCTGCGGCACAAGCCCGTGGCGATGGCCCTCGAGGTGACCGGCGACGTGCAGCTGGCCGTCGAGCGCCCGCTGCTGGCGATCGCCCTGGGCAATCTCATACGCAACGCCTGCACCTACACGGAGCGGGGCACGATCACCGTTCGCCTCGACACCGACGCGGTGAGCGTGACGGACACCGGGCCGGGCATTCCGGCGGCGGAGCTCCGCTGCCTGTTCGAGCACAACGAGTGCGGTCGCACCGTGCGCGGGGTCGGCATCGGCCTGCCCCTGGTGAAGCGCATCGCGGACCGTCAGGGGTGGGAGATCAGTGTCGACAGCCAGCCGGGTCGGGGCGCGACCTTTCGGTTGCAGTTCCACCCGGCGCCTGCCAGCCCGCAGGGCTGACCTTGGGAACGACGGACGAACGGAACGCCGCCCCGCCCGTCTTCACACAACCTTGATCTTCGCTTGACGGGGCCTTCACGCGCCGGGCGCTAGGTTACGCGCCACCGAGAGAGCCATCTCCGCCATCCCCGATCGAGGTCCTGCGATGTCCGCCTGTCCTTCCGCCCCGCCCACGCCCGGGCTGTCGTCCAACGGTCGCGGCAAGCGATCCGGTCCCGCGGTCTGGCTGCCGATGCTGTTCCCCTTCCTGCGCTGGTATCGCATGGTCGATCGGCCTTCGCTACGGGCCGACTTCCTCGCTGGTCTCACCGGTGCCGTCGTCGTCCTTCCGCAGGGTGTCGCCTTCGCGACGATCGCCGGCATGCCACCCGAATACGGACTCTACGCGGGCATCGTTCCCGCGATCGTCGCTGCGCTGTGGGGCTCGTCCTGGCACCTCGTCTCGGGTCCCACGACCGCGGCATCCATCGTGGTGTTCTCGAGCCTGTCCGTGTTCGCGGAGCCCGGCAGTGCCGACTACGTCCGGCTCGCCCTCACCCTGACCCTCATGGTCGGCGTCCTCGAGCTCGCCATGGGCTTGGCGCGCCTCGGCACGCTGGTCAATTTCATCTCGCACTCGGTCGTGATCGGCTTCACCGCCGGTGCGGCGTTCCTGATCGCCGGCAACCAGGTCAAGCACTTCTTCGGGATCGAGATCCCGCGCGGCATGCACTTCCACGAGGTGATGGGCACGCTGCTGCTGAGCCTCAAGGCCGTCGATCCCTACGTCACCGGCGTCGGTGTCGCGACGCTCGTCATTGGCCTCGTCGTGAGACGCTACCTGCCGAGGTTCCCGTACATGATCGCCGCGATGGTCGGTGGGAGTCTCGTCGCCTTCGCGCTCAATCAGCTGATCGCGGCAGACCACACCGCGATCAGGACGGTCGGTGCCCTGCCCGCCGGTCTGCCGCCGCTGTCGCTTCCCGACGTCTCGCTGCACACGCTCAAGGAGCTGGCCCCCGCGGCGCTTGCGGCGACCCTGTTCGCGCTGACCGAAGCGGTGTCGATCGCGCGGTCGCTGGCCGTGCGCGCGAGCCAGCACATCGACGGCAACCAGGAGTTCGTGGGCCAGGGCCTGTCCAACATCGCGGGCAGCTTCTTCTCCGGCTACGTCGCGACCGGCTCGTTCAACCGCAGCGGCCTCAACTTCCAGGCCGGGGCACGGACCCCGCTGGCCGCGGTGTTCGCCGGCGTCCTCCTGGCCGGGGTCGTCGTCCTGGTGGCGCCGCTCGCGGCCTACCTGCCGAACGCGGCCATGGCCGCGATTCTGTTCCTCGTCGCCTGGGGCCTGATCGACTTTCACCACATCGGCAAGATCATCAAGACCAGCCGCGAGGAGACGGCGATCCTCGCGGTCACCTTCTTCTCCACCCTGTTCCTCGAGCTCGAGTTCGCGATCCTCGCCGGCGTGCTGCTCTCGCTGGTCCTCTACCTCAACCGCACGTCCCGCCCGCGGCTGCTGAGCCGCGTGCCGGACCCCCGCAGCCCGGGCCGCGACTTCGTCCACGACGAGTCGTTGCCGGAGTGCCCGCAGCTCAAGCTCACCCGGCTCGACGGATCGCTGTTCTTCGGTGCCGTAAACCACGTGGCTGAGCAGCTGCGCGCAATGGAGGAGGAGAAGCCGGGCCAGAAGCACGTCGCCATCTCGTTCACGGGCGTGAACTTCCTCGACGTGGCCGGCGCCGAATTCATCGCGCAGGAGGCGAAGCGGCGCCGCGATCAGGGCGGTGGCCTGTACCTGATTCGTCCCAAGCCCGCTGTCTGCAAGCCGCTATACGACGGCGGCTACATCGAGGAGGTCGGCAAGGAGAACGTCTTTGGTGGCAAGACCGCGACGATCGCGGCGATCGTCCCGAAGCTGGATCCCGAAATCTGCCGTACCTGCACCGCCCGGATATTCCGCGAATGCGCGCAACGCCCTGGCGGCGGACAGGGGCCGGCCGCCGTCGGCGAGCCGCCCCTCGTTCCCGCCCTCGCCCACTGACCTGGAGTCCCTGAAGGAGCCCGCCATGCCAACACGCCCCACCATCATTGCCGCCGTGGACCTCGACGGCGCTGCCGTCGGCATCGTGCGCCGCGCGGCCAGACTCGCTGCGCGCTGCGCCGGCCAGCTGGTGATCTTCCACGCCGTCGATCACCGACCGGGCTATGAGTGCGATCACGTGCCATTGATCGCCGCTGCCGACATCGAGGGCCAAATGGTCCGCTACGCCCACGCCTGGCTGATCGGACTGCTCAATCATCTCGATCTTCCGAATGCGGCGATCGCGGTGGAGCCCGGCCGCCCTGTGGAGGCCCTCTGCGAGCTGGCGGTCAGCCTCCAGCCCCTCTATACGGTCGTCGGCCGTTCGCGCTGGCGGCTGTTCAGCCCGTTCTCCGGCCTCTCCCGTGCGCTGGAGAGGAACGGGTGCGACTGCGATCTCCTGGTCATCGGGCCCAGCGACGACGTGCTTCCGGCTGCCTCCCCATCTCAGCCGAAGATCATTCGTAAAGACGACTTCGGCCGGCCGGCCGAGTGCGAGGTCGATGCCCGTCGGAGCGACGCGGCGCAGTGCCGGTAGGACGCGGTCCTCTGACAGCGGGCCCGCGACTGCCCCAGGGCCAGCCATTGATGCTGCGGCGCGAAGGGACGAAGATGGGGAAGGCACCACCTCGCGAGCCCTCCTCATGCCTGCTCTCTTCGATCGCGTCACGATTGGTGACATCCACCTCGCCAACCGCGTCGTCATGGCGCCGCTGACCCGCAACCGGGCGATCGACGGCAACAGACCCGGCCCTATGACCGTGGAGTACTACCGGCAGCGGGCCAGCGCCGGCCTCATCGTTTCCGAGGCCAGCCAGATCAGCCCTATGGCACAGGGCTACCTGGACACCCCCGGCATCCACTCGCCGGAACAGGTGGCGGCGTGGCGCAGGGTGACGGACGCCGTTCATGCCGAGGGTGGGCGAATCGTCATCCAGCTTTGGCACGTCGGCCGGATCTCGCACACCTCGCTGCTCCCTGGCGGAGCGGCTCCCGTGTCGTCCACGGACCGGCGCTCGCCCGCGATGACCTTCACGCGCGAGGGCTTCGTGCCGGTGTCCCAACCGCGCGCCTTGCGCGACGACGAGCTGCCGGCGGTGATCGCCGACTACGTCCACGCCGCGAGGTGCGCGATGGACGCGGGCTTCGACGGCGTCGAGGTCCACGCCGCGAACACCTACCTGCTCGAGCAGTTCCTGCGCGACACGATCAACGATCGGAAGGGTCCGTACGGCGGAAGCATCGCGAATCGCGCGCGTCTCACGCTGGAGGTGATGCAGGCAGTCGCCAAAGCGATCGGCGCCGGCCGCACCGGCATCCGCCTGAGCCCAATGACCACGTTCGGTAACACGGCCCCGCGCGACAGCCACCCGCAGGCGCTCTACAACCACGTCGTCGAGCAGCTCGCGCCCCTCGGACTCGCCTATGTCCACGTCATCGAGGGGGAAACGGGCGGCGCCCGCGAGCCCGCCGACGCCAGCGAGCCTTTCGACTATGCGGCGTTGCGCAGCCGCTTCCCCGGTGCCTGGATGGTCAACAACGGGTACACCCGGGCGGATGCCCTGGACGCGATCGCCAGCGGCCGAGCCGACCTGGTCGCCTTCGGCCGGTCCTTCATCTCCAATCCCGACCTCGTGCGCCGGCTGCGGGAGAACCTGCCGCTTGACGAGCCACGGAGCGACAGGTTCTACGGGGGCGGCGCCGACGGCTACATCGACTACCCGACGTCTGCCGGCGGCGCCGGTCCACACGAGGCGGCCGCCGGCCAGTAGAGACTCCTCGCACAGCGGCGTCAGGTCGGCTGGCCGACCCTTTCGACCCTTTCGGGAGGGCGGCGCCGGCTGTGCGGCCGCGGTGAAATCCCGCTACCCTCGCCGCCGTGCAGACCTCGCGAATCGAGCCCGAGCCGTCGCCGTCCGCCGAGCAGGACCTCGAGCGGCACTTCCTGCGGGCCATGCGCCAGCGCTTCAAGGCGGAGGTGAACCGCCTGACGGGCGGCGCGATGGAGAAGCTGCTGGCCGGTGACCCGGAGGCCCACGACCTGAGCTTCCTGCTCAGCTACGTCCACGCCTTCGAGTGGCTTCGCCGCGACGTCCATCCCCGTTACCGCACCGCGGTCGTCGCGCCCTTTCGCCAGGGCGGGCGCGGCTTCCTCATGGACCTCCTGGTCGAGGCGGACGATGCTGCAGGGTTTGTCCGTTGCTTCGTCGATCAGATGATCGGCCTGAGCGACGAAGGGCTGCGCGAGCGGCAGCAGGTGATGCGCCTGCTCTGCAGCTGCGGCAACGATCCCGAACGGCTGGTCGAGCGGGCCCTCGACGCCTGGCGCAAGCTGGGTCTGCTCGACCCGTCCTACCCCGCGGCCTATCGCGCGCTGGCCCGTGAAGAGCGGGAGCGTTATGGGGGCATGCTGGGCGCCGAGGACCGCGAGCGGCTCGCGCTCGTCGACGCCCTGCCCGACCCGCCGGGCCCGGCGCCTGCGTTCTCGAAGCTCGGCGTCATCCCGGCGATGGGCTGTCCGCAGACCTGCCGCCACTGCATGTTCATCTGGCGCCCGCCGATGCGGAAGGTCCCCGATCCCGGCGAGCTGTACCGCCTCGTCGCGGCGCACACCGACAGCGTGCTGTTCACCGGTGGCGACCTGACGCGCCACCTTCACCACTTCGTGCGGGCGATTCGCGAGATGCGGGCGGTCCGGACGTTCGCGATCCTGCTGAACGGCGACTTCGCAGGGGATCGGGCGACGACCGAGGCCGTGCTGCGCGACATGGCCGCGGCCGTGCGCGAGCGCCCGCGCGCCTGGCCTGTCGCGCGGGTGCTGCTGCAGGTCAGCTTCGACGAGTTCCACCAGGAGATTCTCGCGGAACCGGACGGGGTGCTGCGCGAGCGCATCCCGGTGGCGAAGATCGCCAACATCGTCGAGTGCGCGCCGGCGCACCCGCAGATCCAGCTCTGCCTGGTGCACAAGCAGACCGCGCTGAACTTCTCGATGGACCTGTTCCGCAAAGGCGTGTTCGGGCGGCTGGTCGAGGAGCTCGGCCGGCGCGGCCACCAGGTGCAGATCGTCGGTGCCTCACCCTCGCCCCGGCTGAAGGAGCACCCGCTCGAGCCAGGTCGCACGGGTCAGGTCGTGAAGGACGCGAGCTTCGTCCTCGCGCGCTTCCCCGATCGGCCGATCCTGATGACCAGCTCGACGATCGACGCCTACGGCCGGGCGGCGCTGCTCGATCCCGGCGAGACGGTCAACGAGCGCGCACTGCTGTGGCGGATGCTGAAGGGCCACGACGCCGGCAGCGAGACCTTCGATACCGACCTCATGTTCTGGCTCAACGGCTGGGCCACCCTCTTCTCGGCTGTCCACGTCTGCCTGGGAGACCTGTACGAGGACGGCGCCGACCGCGTGCTCGCCCGGCACAGGAAGGACCCGCTGACGGCGGCGCTCGGCGCCTTCGATCGCCGTCTGCTGAGGTTCTACGGCGAGGTCCGCGACGACCTCCAGGACCTCGTCGAACGGGCGACCGGCCCGCACCACCTGTTCCACCGGCTGACCGAACGCCCTGAGGTTCGGCTCCACATGACGCGCCGCCTGGTCGGCACCTAGCAGCGCCCCAGAAGCCCCTTCGTGGTCCGATACGACGGCGCGGCCGCCTACCCGACACGAACGGGACCCGAGAGTTGCCGCCCGCCCGGCGCGACGAGCCGGCTTAGCCGGCTCCGCCGCCGAACTGCTGACGGATTGCCTCCACGCGCCGGCGGTTGGTGCCGAGGTCGCTGTGGCCGAGGCGCGACGCCGACCGCACCTGTATCACCCTGCCCGAGGGATCGAGGTGGAATTCCACGTCGTCGACGAAGCGCAGCCAGCGGGTCGAGAACTCCGCGTGGAAGTAGCCCGGCGCCTCCGCGACGATCGCGGCGCCGGGCCAGCGCGCGGCTAGCTCGCGCAGGCGCGCGAACGCCTGCGCGGCATCACCCTCGAACCGCAGCGGCTCGACGCGGTGGGCGTCGTCGGTGGCCTGGCTGCTCACGCCGTTGGGTGTCTGCGGCGGCGGTTTGAGCCGGCCGTCGCGCACCCCGAGATCGGTCGGCCGTTGCCCGGCGAGCCAGCCGAGCTGGCCCGCAACGACCAGGCCCGCGGCCAGAACGACGATCAGGATGGCGGTAACCGCAAGACTCTTGAGCAGCCACATAACAATAACGTCGAGTATCAAGAAGAGTTTTCAACCTACTGTTTTAACAGAAAAGTCATCATAAATTCCGGGTCCGCCAGGTACCCGAGCGGCAGCGTTGCCAGCCGGTCGAGATCCGCTGGGCGGTCCAGGTCCCAGAGCGTCGTCGGCTCCGACCAGCGCAGTCCTAGGGTGCGCAGCCGCCCGCGGGTGACGCCGATGACCCGATCGCTGCCCCAGGGAACCCCTTCGAACAGCGCAGGGTGCGATTCCATCAGGCCGATGAGCACATAGCCACCGTCCTCTGCGGGAATCAGGACGACCTCGTCGCCGCCTTCCAAGGCCGCGGCGGCGGCGCGCAGGTGCCCCGGCGTCAGTGCCGGACAGTCGGTGCCCGTGAGCAGGACCGGGCCCCGCCCGGCACGCTCGGCAACGGCGTGCGCCATCCGTGCGCCGAGATCGGCGCCCCGCTGGGCTTTGAGGGCCACGCCCGTGCGCTGCGCCAGCGCGGCGAAGGCGGGGTGCTGCGTGTCGGGCGTGCACCAGAGCGTCACCGGCCCGAGCCCCGCCGCGAGTGCGGTCCGCACCGCATGCTCGGTCAGGACGGCCTGGAGGCGTGCCGCCCCGTCCGCGCCGAGCCGGACGACGAGGCGGGTCTTGGCGAGCCCTGGGATCGGCGCCTTGGCCAGCACCACGATCTCAGTCCCCGGACGCGGCTCAGCCATAGCGTCGGGCGAGATCCGCGGCGTCCGCGCCGAGGAAGAACCGAAGCCGAAGCCACCACATCAGCACCACCGTTCGCACGACGCCGTTCCGTTCCCAGCGGCGGCTCGAGGTGGTGACCCGCTCGCGGAGACAGACCGGTGGTCCGAGGCGCTTCAGGGCGCGGGACAGGGCGATGTCCTCCATCAGCAGGATCGCTGGATACCCTCCGATGGCGCGGAACCGCTCGCGGGTGACGAAGATGCCCTGGTCGCCGGTCGCGATGCCGGTCAGTCGTGATCGCCAGCTCATCAGCGTCTCGATGACACGCAGGGACGGCCGGCGCCCGGACAGGCGCACGTCGAAGCGACCCCAGGCGCGCCCCGTACTGGCAAGCCCCTCCGCGATGGCCTGGTCGGCAGACGCCGGCAGCCGGGTGTCGGCGTGCAGAAAAAGCAGCACGTCACCGGTCGCGGCCTCCGCCCCGCGGTTCATCTGCACCGCCCGGCCACGCGGCGCCCGCAGCACCTGGTCGGCGCGCGGCCGCGCGAGGGCGTCCGTGCCGTCATCGCCGGCGTCGACGACGATCACCTCGTGGTACCGCTCGCGCAGTGGCCGTAGCGCGTCGAGCGTCGCGACGATGCCGGCGGCTTCGTCGAGGCAGGGGATGACGACGGACAGACGCACCGGCGTGCTGCGGGTCAACCGCGTCGCCAGGCGTGATAGCGGCCCGCCCACTCGAGCAGCCTCTGCGGGGCGTGTGCACGCTTCCACGACCCTGCCGCGTACTTGCTGGCCTCGGAGAAGGTCGGGTAGACGTGGATCGTGCCGAGCACCTTGTCGAGCCCGAGCCCGTGGCGCATCGCGAGTATGAGCTCGGTGATCAGCTCGCCGGCGTGCTCGCCGACGATCGTCGCGCCGAGGATCCGGTCCTTGCCGGGGACGGTCAGGACCTTCACCACGCCGTGCGCCGCCTCGTCGGCGATCGCGCGGTCGAGGTCGTCGATACCGTAGGTAGTGACCTCGTAGGCCACGCCCCTCGCCTTCGCGTCCCGCTCGTTGAGACCCACCCGCGCGACCTCGGGGTCGGTGAAGGTGCACCAGGGGATCACCGAGTAGTCCACCTTGAACCTGCGAAAGCGTCCGAACAGCGCGTTCACCGACGCGTACCAGGCCTGGTGGCTCGCCGTGTGGGTGAACTGGAAAGGCCCGGTGACGTCGCCGGCGGCGTAGATGTTCGGGTAGATCGTCTCGAGGAACTCGTTGGTGTCGACGGTGCCGTCCTTCCTGACACCGATGCCGAGGGCCTCGAGCCCGAAGCCCGAGACGTTGGCGGTGCGGCCGGCGGCGACGAGCAGCTGGTCGAATCCGATGCGCACCTGGCCGCCGGCGTGCTCGCAGACCACCGTCCGCGCGTCGCCGTCGCGCTCGAAGTGCAGCGGGGTGTGCTCCGTGCGCAGGTCGATGCCCTCGGCGCGGAATCGCTGCATGACCAGTGCCGCGATCTCCGGGTCCTCCTTGGGCAGCAGCTGTGGTCCGCGCTGCACCTGGGTCACCTGCGCACCCAGCCGGGCGAAACACTGCGCCAGCTCGCAGCCGATGGGGCCGCCGCCGATCACCAGCAGGCGCCGCGGCAACGTGCGCAATTCCCAGACCGTGTCCGAGGTGACGTAGCCGACCTCCTCGATGCCTGGCACACCGGGCACCGCGGGGCGCCCGCCGGTCGCGATCACGATCGCGCGGGTGCTGAGCGTCCGTGTGCCCTCCTCCGTCGCGATCTCCACGGTCCAGGGCGAGGTAATGCGGGCCGCGCCGATCACGACGTCGACACCGAGCGCCCGGTAGCGCTCGATCGAGTCGTGCGGCGCGACGGTGCGAACGACGCGCTGCACCCGCTCCATCACCTCGGCAAAGTCGAGGTCCGCGCTCGCCGCCCGGATGCCGAGGCTTCGAGCCCGGCTCACGTCCGACAGAAACCGCGTGGTGCGGATGAGCGCCTTGGACGGCACGCAGCCCGTGTTCAGACAGTCGCCGCCCATTCGGCTCTTCTCGACCAGCGTCACCTTCGCCTTCACCGTCGCCGCGATATAGGCCGAGACCAGGCCCGCGGAGCCCGCGCCGATCACCACCAGGTTGCGGTCGAAGCGCGCGGGCCGCGACCAGCGCGCATAGACCCTGCGCGCCTTGACGAACGCAACGGCCTTTCTGGCGATGAGGGGAAAGATGCCGAGCAGCACGAAGGACAGCAGCAGTCCGGGCGACAGGATCCCCGACAGGGAGTCGATCCGGCCGATCTCGCGGCCCGCGTTGACGTAGACCAGCGTGGCCGGAAGCATCCCGAGCTGGCTCACCCAGTAGAACGTCGAGGTGCGCAGCGGCGTGAGCGCCATCACGAGGTTGACGACGAAGAACGGGAAGACGGGTACCAGACGCAGGGTGAACAGGTAGAACGGGCCGTCCTTCGCAACACCTGCGTTGATTGCGCCGAGCCGGTCACCGAACCGCCGCTGCACTCCGTCGCGCAGCAGGAAGCGGGCGACGATGAAGGCCAGGGTCGCACCGATCGTCGAGGCGAAGGAGATGATCAGCGTGCCCGGGAGCAGACCGAAGATCGCGCCGCCGACCAGCGTCATCAGGGCCGCGCCGGGCAGCGACAGCCCGGTGACGGCGACGTACACGAGGAAGAAGACGAGCGCCGTCTCCCAGGGGTGGCTCGCGCGGTAGGACTCGATGGCGGCCTGCTGGCTCTTGAAATAGTCGAGGCTGAGGTACTGGCCGAGGTCGAAGGCGAAGTAGGCCGCGACCAGGGCGGCCACGACGACGAGCAGCAGGAGCCGGGTGCCCTTCACGTCATCGATACCCGATCGCGACCTGGGGGCCACGCCTGCCAGGCCGGGGCTCCGGCCTGCGCTGCGCCCGCTCGCGTCCCTGACGGCAGCTTCATCGGCTCAGGGCGCCGCCGCAGCTGCTGCCCTGCCCGGCGGTGCAGCCGTAGCAGTGGTCCGCGACCGCGATGACGCGGCCGTCGAGGTCCTCGGTCAGCAGGTCCGTCAGGTGCATGCGTCGTCCGCCCGGCTGGCGCACGGGGATGTCCAGCATCTGATTGAAGTCGCAGTCATAGAGGTAGCCCTGCCAGTCGACGCTGACCAGGTCCCGGCACATCACGTGGTCGAGGTTGGCGTCCTGGTGGGCGCCTCTGAGCAGCGCCATGTAGTCGGCGAACTGTCCCTTTGACAACAACGTGCTGCCGAATCGCCTGATCGGCATGTTGGCCAGGGTGAGCAGCCGGTCGAAGCGGATTCCGTAGCGGTCGTGCAGCTGGGCCCTATAGTCCGCCTCGAGCCCGCACTGCGGCGGCGGCAGGGTCGGCCCCTGCGGGTTGTAGACGAGCGCGAGCTCGAGTCCACTGCCGGCGCTGCCATAGCCGAGCGCGTTCAGCCTGCGCAGCGCCCTGATGCTCTTCTCGAAGACGCCCCTGCCCCGCTGACGGTCGACGTTCTCCTCGAGATAGCACGGCAGGGACGCGACGACGCCGACCTGGTGCGAGGCCAGGAACGCGGCGAGGTCCTCTTGCCCCGGTTCCTCGAGGATCGTGAGATTGCACCGGTCGGTGACGGCCACGCCGAGTGCGTGCGCCTGGCCGACGAGGTGACGGAAGTGCGGATTCAGCTCGGGTGCCCCGCCGGTGACGTCCAGCCGCATCGCCCGGCGGGAGCGCAGCAGCGCGAGCACCTGCGCGACGGTCGCGAGGCTCATCTCCTCCTTGCGGTTGGGGCCTGCGTCGACGTGGCAGTGCAGACACTGCTGGTTGCACCGGTAGCCGAGGTTCACCTGCAGCGTCTGCAGCGGCCGGCGCCGGATGGCCGGGAAGTCGGTGTTCTCCAGCAGTGGCAGGGTCGCTCGCACGTTGGTGTTTCCGAAGTGAATGGAGTCGCAGCCTATCGCAGGTCGCCGACGATTAACCCTGACAACCTCAGATTGAACTGGTCGGCCGCAGTGGCCTGGAGGAAGCGAAGGACTCGGCCGCCGGGCATTCAGCCGGACGGCGATCAGCGTCCCCGGCGGCCGGTCCGTGATTCGCGGGTGCCAGAGTCAATCGCCTCAACGCTCGAAGATGTAGAAGACGTCCGCCCCCTGCGCATCGCCCGTCTCGGTCTGGACCTGCAGCGACTTGGTCGCCTCGTAGCGGATGCGCAGGCGGTTGATCTGGGATCGAAGCCCGCTGACGTACTGGAGATAGAGCTGCGGCGTGACGTACTGGCCGACCGTGAGGGCCGCCTTGTCGCCTGTGCCGGTCACCGAAAACTCGTCGAGGCCGAGCTGCCGGCCGATCTGGGACGCCAGCAGCTGGCCGCCGAGCGCCCCCGCCGCATCCGTGATCTTGCTCTTGTCCTCCTGGCCGGTGCCCGACAGCGGCTTGCCGAACAGCAGGTAGGAGAGCACCTCGGACTGCGGCCGCGGCGGCTTGGAGAACAGCTCGATCTTCGGCTCCTTGGCGGTTCCGGTCATGGTCATGCCGGCGGTGACCTCGGGCGTCTCGGTCACCGCGCGGACGTTCAGCCCGGGATTGTCGAGGGGGCTGCTCGCGTAGTTCACCTCGCCCCGCTGGATCTTGAGGTCCTTGCCGAGTCCGGAGTAGACGCCTTCGGCGATGCCGAGCCGCCCGTTGCCGACCAGGTCCTTGCCGGGCAGCTGCTCCACCAGCAGGTTGCCCTCGAACCGCGCCCGCAGCTGGTAGCCCTCGAAGCGCACGTGGTCGCCGAGCCGCAGCCGGACCCGAATTGCGAACGGTAGGCCACCGCCCTTCGCCGGCTGCTCCCTCCCCTTGATCCGCACGTCGGCCGACGGGGCCACCGTGCCCTTCGGCAGCGAGGCCGGGCGGATGGTTGCGCGGGGGATGAGCAACTCGCCCTCCAGCGCGGCGCCGTCCTTGCCGGTCTTGAGGCGCAGATCCGGCGAGACGAGTGCGACGTACTCCGAGGTGTTGAGCACCGTGAAGTCGCGCCCCTTGACCTGCAGGCTGGTCGGCCAGCCCTGCTGTGGGTCGAGAACCGTCTGCCCGGTGATGCGCAGGTTGCCCTCGCCGGAACGCGCGCCGCCGTCGAAGTCGAGCCGGTCGCCGCCTTGGCTGCGGACGGTGAGGCGCAGGTCGCGGACGTCGACGCCCGCGTCCGGCACCTCGACGCGGCCGTTCGTGAGGCCGCCCTGCCCCTTGACCCGCGGCTTCGCGAGCGTGCCCTCGAGGCCGAGGTCGAGCGCTACCTGGCCCGCCAGGGCCCCGAGATCGGGGGCGAAGGCCTTCAGGAAAGCGATGTCCGGCACCCGCGCCTTGAGCGTACCCCCGAGGCGCTGCTTCGCGGGATCGCTCTGCGGCGTCCAGCCCGGCAGATCGGCCTGCAGATCGGCGCTGGCCAGATCGCCCACCCGCAGCTTCGCCTCGGCGCGCGCGCCCTTGCCGTCGACGCGCGTCTTCGCCGTGCTCTTCGAGAGATCGAGGTCGCGGACCTCATCGCCCATCGGGACGCGAAGGCGGGCGCCCGGCAGCGTGAGGGCCGCGTCGGCCGTCAGCGACCCGCTCGCCGTGCCCGCAGCAGTGGCCTTGGCCGTCAGCGCGCCCGCGATGGCCATGTCCTTGGGCAGATGGGGCTGGGCGAGGGACAGGGGCAGCGCAGCGAGATCGAGGCCGCCCTTCCAGCCGCCGTCGGTCGCGCGGCTGCCCTCGACGCAGATCCGCGCCTCGCCGCTCGCCAGACAGATCGGCGCGACCTTCGCCGCGGCACCAAGCACGAGGTCGGCGGGGCGTTGCAACTGCCAGTCGCCCCACTCGCCCGTCCGCAGCTCGGTGCGCTCGAGCTTGCCGGTCCAGGTCTGATTGTCGGTGACACCGCCTGCGAGCGCGATCGAGCCGCCGATGCCCGTTTGCCCCCCCGTCAGGTCCAGCGTGAAGCGGTGCGCGCGCTGGCTGCCGTCGGCCTTCGCCACGAGATCGCCGATCGCCGTGCCGGCCGCGGCGATGCCGCTCGCTGTGAGGCCGAGCCGCAGCGGCGCGTCGGCGGCCACGCCGAGATCGGAGTCGAGCGCGAGGCGGGCGACGCCGCTGTCCCGGAAGCGCAGCGCGCTTCCCTCGAGCTTTGCGACGAGCCGCGGCTGCTCGCGCGAGCCGGTGACCCTGCCGTCGCCCTTCAGCGTCCCCGCGGCGTCGGGGAGCAGTTGCGCGAGATCCGGGGCGTCGACCGACCAGCGCAGGTCGAGCGTGTCGGCCACGCTGCCGGCCGCTTCGATCCGGGCGTTGCCGGAGCTCAGGGTGAGCTGCTCGACCGCGAGGGCATTCCGGGCGATCTGCGCGGCCGCCGTCAGCTTGACCGGGTAGTCGCGCAGCCGGCCCTCGATCGCGCCGATTTCCACCACCGCGTCCGGTCCGTCCGCGCCGACCCGGCCGCGGCTGACCAGGCTGCCGCCGATGCGGCCGGGCCACTCGTGCCACTGCGCACCCGGATTGATCCCCGCCAGGGCGACGCGCAGGTCCCAGCGCGGCTCGGTCACCCAGCCAACCTCGCCGCTCAGCTCGATCGAGCCTTCCAGCAGCTCGAGCAGCAGGCGGTCGATGCGGGCCTGCGTCTCGTCTCCCGTTCCCGCCAGGCTGAACGCGGTGGCCGGGGCCTGCGGCGCGATCGCCGTGCCCTTGGCCGCGAAGCGGAAGGCGCTCGGCCGACCCGAGACCTCGAGCCGCCCCTCGGGGCTCGCCGCCGTCGCCGCACCACGCGGCGGCCACTGCAGCGCGGACCAGTGCGCCTCGAGGGAGAACTCCGGCTCTTCGGCCAGTCGCGCCTGCCCCGTCGCGCCGAACTTGGCGGGGCCGTCCGCCTGAGTGGCGTCGAGTCGCTGCAGCCGCACCTGGTCGCCGGCGACCGTCGCGGCCAAGTCGATCTGATGGGTGCCGAGCGTGGCCTCGGCGACGCGCACGCTGCCCTCTGCCGAGAGGTCGGTCGGCACGCCGCGCGTCGCCAGCCGGCCCGTCACGGTCAGCGCAGGGACGTCGGCGACGAGCAATGCCGGCTCCACTCGCACCAGGTCGAGCGTTGCGTCCCAGCGCGGCGCGGCAGGCAGCCCCTCGAGGCGCGCGCTGAGGGAGACCTCGGCCGCGCCGCTGACCCGGTGTTCGATCTGCAGCACATCGATCGGGCCCGTCACCCGCCCGGCGCCGGTCAGCGACTGGCCCTGCGGCCCGTCCCAGGTCCAGTCGAGGCGCAGGTCCGAGGCGGTCCCGGCCGCGAGCCCGATCCCGCCGGCCAGCGCGACCCGGATACCCGGCAGCCGAAGGCTCAGCTCGTCGACGGTCAGCTCGCTGCGGCTCGCCCGGGCGCGCAGCACCGCGTCCTCGAGGGGCGGCACGCCGTCCTTCAGGAGCCGCGCGTCGCTGATCCGGACCCGGTCGAGGAGGATCTCGACCGGCAGGGCGATCTCCGGCAGCCCCGCCGGTCCGCCCTCCGGCTCGGTCTCGGCCGGGGGCGCGTCGCCGGGCGTGACCCGAACGCCCTGCAGCTCGAGCACGGACAGGTGCACGCGGCCTGCGAGCAGCTCGCGCGGGCGCCAGTCGAACGCGGCGCGATCGACCTCGACGACGGCAGCCGCATCGCCGAAGCGCAGACCCTGAATCTCGAGCGGGCCGATCAGCCGGCCGGAAACCGATTGGATCGACAGCCGGCCCGGCACCGCCGACTGCGCGAGACCGAGCGCTGCCCGCAGGCCGGCCTCGGTCCCGACGAGGAGCGCGAGGCCGGTCGCGACGAGCAGCAACAGGACGAGCGCGAGTCGCCAGAGCCAGCCGAGCAGGCCGCGGCGCCGCCTCGACGGCGCGCCCGTGGGCTCGGTGATCTGCTCGGTCGGTGCTTCGCTCATCGTGTCGCGGCTCGTGCCCGGTCCGGGTCAGAGATCCGGTCCGATCACCAGGTGGATGCGCACGTCGCCGTTGTCCTGCAACGGCTTGGCGACGTCGAAGCGGATGAGCCCGATCGGCGACAGCCAGCGCACGCCCACACCGGCGGACGGCTTGATGTCCATCTGCCCGAAGTCGTTGAAGGCGTTGCCCGCGTCGACGAAGGCGGCCGCGAACCAGTCGCCGGTCACCCGCCGATCCACCTCCAGGCTCGTGAACACCAGGTTCTTGCCGCCCGTCTTCTCACCGTCCGGCAGCGTCGGCGAGAGCTCCTCGTAGGCGTAGCCACGCACGCTGTTGTCGCCGCCCGCATAGAACCGGCGGGACGTCGGGATGTCGGCGACGGAGTCGGCCAGGGTCGCGCCGAGCTCCGCGCGCGCGATCAGCCGCATGTCGTCGAGCGGCGGATAGATCGCCTTCACGCGCGTGTAGCCCTGCAAGAAGCTCGAGCTCGACAGCAGGCCCGCGTAGGAGCCCTGGATCTTGAAGTCCGCCCGCACGCCCCTGCGGGTGAAGATCGGGTCGTCCAGCACCTTCCAGGTCCAGGCCGCATTCGGGATGAGGTTGTAGTACTCGCTCTCGAGATCGTCCTGCGGTACCTCGTAGTCGAGGTCGACGGCGAGGATCTGCTGCCAGCGCTCGAAAAAGGTGTTGTGCTCGGCCCGCAGCGACGCCAGGGTGCCCTTGCGCGCGTCGGTGTCGTAGCGCTCGGCGGTCGCCCGGAACTGTGCGAACTCCTTGCGCGGGTTCTCGAGCGGGATCCGGTAGAACCCGTCGAGACGCTGGATGGCCGGTGACAGCATAAGCTCCACGCCCGCGCTGTGACCCTGCGTGCCGATGTAGCGGCGTGTCCAATCGAAGGTCCCGCGCACGCCGGTGTCGGTGCCGTAGCCCAGGCCGACGCGGTAGCGGTTGGGCTTGTTCGGGGTCAGGCTGACGTTGACCGGGACACGCTGGTCGACCGCGTCGCCCGCCCGCGGGTGGACCTCGACCTGGCTGAAGTAGTCGGTGTTGATGAGCGCACTCTGCAAGCCGAGCAGCGCGTTGTCGCTGAACGGCTCTCCCGGCGAGACGTCGACGAACTTGCGCAGGAAGGCCGGATCAAAGATCTCCTGCTCGAAGCTGATCTCGCCGAAGTAGAACCGCGGTCCGGTCGCGAGATCGAGCTCGATGTCGGCGCGGTAGGCCTCGAGGTCGATCTCGACGCCGCTGCGCTCGAACCGGGCGTCGAGATAGCCGCGCTCGCGCGCGAAGCCCTTCAGCTTCGTCTTCGCGGTCTCGTAGGCCGCATGCGTGAAAGGCTCCCCCGTCTTCAGCGCGACCTGGGGTGGGTTCGGCTCGGCACTGCCCGCGCCCGTGATCCGGACGTCGACCGCGCCGATCGGGATCTGCGGACCCGGGTCGATCTGGTACCTGGCGACCCAGTGGCCGTCGGCGCCGGGCGTGAGCTCGCCCTGCACGGCCACGCGGTAGCGGCCGAACGGGGCGAGGGCCTCCTCGATCTGCTGCGGCGCGAGCTCGTGCAGGCGGCGAACCCGGCTCTCCTGGAGGCCTTCGCTCTCGCGCTCGCGATAGATCGACAGGAAGGCCTCGACGTTCTTCTCCTCGTCACCGTCGATGCCCGTCAGCTCGACCTTGATGGCGCCGCTGGCCAGCGCGGACGCGGCCAGCAGCGCGACGGCCGCACCGCACGCCAGGAGGCGTCGGCTGCAGCGCTGGGGCAGTCGTCGAGGAGCGGCAGGCGGCATCGCGCGAAGGCTCGGGGAGCGAGACGGGCGGCGCATTGTGACGGCGGTGTGCCGCGCCGGAAACCCCGCGGGTCTCGGCGGGTGAGAAAGAAATCAGGTATTACATGAAGAATGTGTTTCAAATGGCGGATAAGAAATCCTTTTTATACGATAAGCTTGCCCGTAGCGAACCTCGCCCGGCCGTCGGGTCAGTGGTGGTGATGCTCGTGTCCCGCGGCTGGCGCCGCGCGACTTCGGACCTCCACCGCGGTGCGGATCGCGGTCCCGTCCTGCAGCCGCAGCTCGATCTCGGCCTTGTCGCCGGCGACGAGCCGCCGCTTGGGCTCGATCAGCATGAGGTGCAGCCCGCCCGGGGCGAGCAGAAGCGTGGCGCCGGGCTCGACGCGAAGCTCCGCCTGGGGCTCCATCCGGGCACCTTCCTGGGCGTTGACGGTGCGGTGCATCTCGACTTGCGCGAAGTCCGGGCTCTTGGCCCCGACCACGACCACTGGCGAGACCCCCTCGTTGACGAGCTCCATGTAGCCCGCCTGCACCCTGGCGGTGGGCGGTGCTTCCGCAATCCACGCCCCGCGTACCGTCAGCGCCGGAGCCGCAAAGGCACTGCCGATCCAGAGGCTGGTCAGCAGCATGGCGTAGAGCGAACGCTTGTTCATGACTCGATCTCCTGGATTTGTCTGCTGGTCGGCGCCACCGCATCTACCACAGGGCGCGGTTTTCAGTTTCAATCTCGGCCGGGGAAGATGCCGTTGCGGATTGTGCCGCAGGAAGCCGACGCAAGGCTTCGCGGGCTTCCCATGAACCACCCTGAGCGCTCTATCCGACAGACGGCGCACCAGACGCCGCAATCACCAACGGGAGGCAATTCCGACATGACGACCACGCTGAGCACGCGTTGCTGGATGTGGACCCTTTGGCCATCGTTCCTGGTCGCCGGTCTCGCCACCGGTATCTTCTTCTCACTGTTCGACCCGATGGACCTGCGGATCTTCGGCAAGGCTCTTTCCGTGTCCGCGCTGGCCGCCTACACCATCGGTTTCCTCGGCTTCTGGGCGGTTGCCGCGTCGGCGGTCTGGCTCGCCCTGCTGCTCGCACGGCCCTGCATGGTCGGCGACCACAAGTAGTCGCCGGCTAGCGCCGTCCAACCAGCGCACCGACGTCGGCCGCGATGCCCGAGGCATCGTGCGGCGCGCTGAACACGGCCGTGAAGCGCCCTTCCGGATCGATCAGCAGCAAGGTCGCGCTGTGGTCGACGAGATACCCGAGAGCGCTCTCACCCTCGGCTGCGCGCTGATAGAGGACGCCGAGCTGGCGCGTGAGGCCCTGCAGCTCCGGGTGCGGCCCCGTGGCGCCCAGAAACGCCGGATCGAAGTAGGTGACGTAGTCCTTGAGGGTCGCCAGATCGTCGCGCTCCGGATCGACCGACACGAACACGAACCGCACCCCGCCGGCGAGCTGGCGCTCGGCCAGGCGCCGGTGGACGTCGCGGAACGTGGCCAGCAGCAGCGGGCAGACGTCCGGGCAGCTGGCATAGCCGAAGGCGAGCAGAGTCCAGCGGCCCCTCAGCGACGCCTCGGTGAATGGCGCACCCGCGGTGTCGGTGAGTGCGAAGGGCGTCAGCGCGCGGCGCTGCGGAAGCAGCGTCCCCGTCGTCAGCACCGGCGCCGCAGCACCGGGCGGGAAGCTGGGATCAAGGAAACGCAGCGCCAGCCAGATGCCCGCCAGCAGCGCCACGGTCCCGATCACCAGGGCGGGCCACGCGCGACTCGACATTCTCACGCCTTCCCCGTGGCGCCCGATGCTGCGACCCTGTCTGGCGTCAGCGCGTGCACCAGACTGATCAGGGTGAGCAGCAGCAATGCGGCACCGCCGTTGTGCGCGACCGCCACGGGCAAAGGCAGCTGCGCCACCACGTTGGTGATGCCCAGCCCGATCTGAAGGCCGAGGATCGCCAGCAGCGCAAGACCTAGACGACGTGCGGTCGCGGACTCAGCACTGCGGATCACGGACAGACCCAGCACGAAGACGTAGACGGCGACGATGAGCGCACCCAGCCGGTGCGCGAGATGGATTGCCGTGCGCGCGGGGTTGTCCAGCACGCCGAACTCGTAGTCGACTCCCAGCGGTCGCCACAACGTGAACCCTTCGGCAAAGTCGGCCTCCGGCCACCACTGGCCGCCGTGACAGGTCGGAAATCCGGTGCAGGCGAGCGCCGCATAGTTCGAGCTGGTCCATCCGCCAAGCAGGATCTGGCCGACGACGAGGAACACGCCGAGGATCGCCCACGGCCGCAGCGATCGTGGCCCCCTGCCCAGCGGCGCCGCCCAGAGCCGGCCCTGGCGCAGCGTCAGCCACCAGAGCAGCGCGAGCGTCGCCATGCCGCCGGCGAGGTGCGCCGTGACGATCGCCGGGTTCACGAGGAGCGTGACGGTCCACATGCCGAGCAGCGCCTGGAATCCGACGAGTCCGACCAGGACGGTCGGCAGCACGACGGGCAGCTGGTGGCGGCGGTTCCGCCACGCGATCAGTGCCAAGGCGAGGATTGCGAGCCCGAGACTGCCCGCAAGATAACGGTGCACCATCTCCTTCCACGCCTTGCCGCTGTGGACGGGACGCGCGGGGTGCGCCTGATTGGCCGCCGCCACCGCGTGTTCCGACGTCGGTGCAACCAGGTGACCGTAGCATCCCGGCCAGTCCGGGCAACCGAGACCGGCGTCGGAGAGCCGCACAAAGGCGCCGAGCAGGATGACGCAGAGCGCCAGCACGCTGGTCGCAGCGCTGAGGCGGGCGAAGCTCGAGGCGCTCATGGGACCGGCGATCTCCTAGAATGCGTGCGCAGCAACGGTGCCATGATCCTTAATTCCCGGCCACCGCTTTGAGCTCCGTGGGATGGGCAGGGCCGCAGGCGGTGCCCATCGACTGGTTTGTCCGCAAGGATCCTTCGCATGACGACAGCATTCGCCGACGGGCCGCCCCGCGATCTGACCGCCCAGCCCGCGGCCGCCCGCCGGCTTGCGAGTGCCTGGCTGCTGCTCGGGGTCGCCGCGCTCGCGATCGCCGGCGTGTTTGCGATCCTGCTGGTCCTGGCCCGCGCGCCCGGCATGGCTGCCCTCTTCCCGACGCAGGATTTCTTCCGCACGGCGCTGGTGGTCCATGTCGACCAGTCGGTGCTGATCTGGTTCCTGGCATTCGCCGGCGCGACCTGGAGCCTCGGTGCCTTTGCGCCGTCGCGGATCAACGCGGTGCGCGGCGCCGCCTTCGGGCTGGCGGTCGTGGGCTGCGCGGTCGTCGCCGCTGCGCCCTTTCTGGGCGCGGGCGGTCCGCTCCTCAACAACTACGTGCCGGTGCTGCAGCACCCCCTGTTCCACACGGGCCTCGGCCTGTTCGGCGCCGGCGTGCTGCTGCAGGTGCTCACCGGTCTCGGGACGGCGGTGGCGGGCGGGAGTCTGTCTCTTTCGCGACCCGTGGATCTCGCGGTGCTCACTGCGGCGCTCGCCACGCTCGTCGCCGTCGCTGCACTCGCCTGGACCTGGCTTCGACTCGACCGCTGGGAGGGTCAGGCCTATTTCGAGTTCCTGTTCTGGGGCGGCGGCCACGTCCTCCAGTTCGCCTACACCCAGCTGATGCTGGGGGCCTGGCTCGTGCTCGCGGGCGCGCTCGGCGTGTCGCTCGGGGCCCCGCCGCGCGTGCTCGGCGGCCTGGTCCTGCTCGGTGTGCTCCCCCTGCTCGCGGTGCCGATGATCTATGCACAGTCCGCCGTCGACACCGCCGAGGCGCGGCTTGCCTTCACGCGACTGATGCAGTGGGGCAATGGTCTTGCCGCGGTGCCGATTGGGCTCGTGCTCGTCGCCGCCCTGCTCCGCGACCGTTCCGTGCGGGCGCCAGACCAGCGGCCGTTGAGGCGGGCGCTCGGAGCGTCGCTGGTCATGTTCGCCGTGGGCGGACTCGTCGGCTGGGCGATCACGGGCGTCAACACGATCATCCCGGCCCACTACCACGGGTCCATCGTGGGGGTCACCCTGGCGCTGATGGGCCTGACCTATCACCTGTTGCCCCGCCTCGGGCTCGGTACGCCGCCGCCCCGCCTCGCCGCGGTACAGCCCGTGATCTACGCCGCCGGTCAGCTGCTGCACGTCGGCGGACTGGCGGCCTCCGGCGCGATGGGTATCCAGCGCAAGACCGCGGGTGCGGCTCAGGGCCTCGACAGCCTCGGTGCGAAGGCGGCGATGGGCGTGATGGGCCTGGGCGGCCTGCTGGCCGTCGTCGGTGGGATACTGTTCGTCGTGGCGGTCATCGCCGCCGTGCGCAGCCGACACCGGACCTAGCTCGGATGCGACGCGGCACCCGGGATCCCCTTGGGCCGACATGCGATTCGTCGGGTGTCGACAGGCGCGGCCCCGGCTACGACTGCGCAGCGAGACCGAGCCAGAGCAGGACGTAGTGGTCGACGAGCAGCACCGCGAACAGCGCGGTGAGGTAGACGATCGAGTAGCCGAAGGTCCTCATCGCCCAGGCATCTCCCGGCTCGCGCAGCAGGCGCCAGGCGTGATAGACGAAGCCGAGGCCCAGGCCCGCCGCACCGGCGAGATACACGAGCCCGCTCATGTGCGCGAAGACCGGCATCAGCGACACCGCCAGCAGCATCAGTGTGTAGAGGAATACCTGCTGCTTCGTGAAGGCGACGCCGTGCGTCACCGGAAGCATCGGGATGTTGGCCCGCGCATACTCCTCACGCCGCTTGATCGCCAGCGCCCAGAAGTGCGGCGGCGTCCACACGAAGATGAGCAGCACCAGCAGCAGGCCGTGCGTGTGCACCTCGCCCGTCACCGCGGTCCAGCCGAGCAGCGGCGGCAGCGCGCCGGCGAGACCGCCCCAGACGATGTTCTGCGGCGTGCTGCGCTTGAGAAATACCGTGTAGATCACCGCGTAGCCGATGAAGGCGCCGAAGGTCAGCGCCGCCGTCAGGGCATTTACCCGGACCATCAGGACGATCATCGCGAGCGTCGCCAGGATGAGCGCGAAGGCCATGGCGTGCGGTGCGTCCATTCGGCCGCTCGGCAGCGGCCGGCCCCGCGTGCGCTCCATGACGACATCGATGTGCTGGTCGACGACGTGGTTCACGACGGCACCCGCGGCAGCGGCGAGGCCGATGCCCAGGAGCCCGAACACCAGCGTGTCCCACGGCACGATACCCGGCGATGCCAGCAGCATGCCGACCAGGGCGGTGAACAGGATGAGCATCACCACCTTGGGCTTGGTCAGCTCGTAGTAGCGACGCCAGGAGACCGGCTCGGATTTGGCGAGCGTGATTTCACCGATGGCCATATTGCGCACCCTTGATCCAGTTCTTCGAGGCCTTGAGCAGCCGTTCCATGTCCTTGAGGACGTCCTTGGGCGGCGCGTCGGCCGCGTACCGCATCATCAGATTGCCGAACGGATCCACGATATAGATCCGGTTCCAGATCTCCTGCGGCGGTCCGAACACCGCCGTCAATTGCGGCACGGCGGACGGCGGCGCCACCACCTCGCGCGTGCCCGCGAGCTCGTCCGTGGCGCCGAGCGCGGGCTGCGGCGCGTTGCCGACCAGGAGCGCCATGCGCTCCACGACCAGACTGCTCTCCCCGAGCGCCAGGCGGATCTGCCGCAGTTCGATGAGCTTCTCGCGACAGGCAGGGTCGCAGGGCGACCGGCCGACCGTCAGCAGCGTCCAGTGGTCCGCCATGGTCGCGGCGTCGAAGGCGCGGCCGTCCGATTCGCTGAGCTGCAGATCGGCCGGCCACGGCCGGACCGGCTGGATCAGCTCGCCGCGGTTGGCGCGGCCCTCGGGCAGGAATTCCGGGTTGAAGTAATAGAACCAGGCAGCCGCGACCGGCAGGGCGAAGATGAGCACCATTGCCCAGAGGGGCCAGAGGCTGGGCCGGTTGGTCGCCTTGGCGATCACCGACTCGCTCACCGGCCGACTCCAACCTGATCCTCGTCACGCACCCAGGAGAGGCGGACGAACAGCACGAAGCCGATCAGCGCGAAGGCAAACCATTGCAGCGCATAGCCGATGTGCATTCCCTCCTTGGGGAGCTCGCGCGGCCAGTAGCGTGCGAAGCCGTTCGGATCGTCCGGATCCTGCAGCACGACGATGGGCTGTAGCGGGTACGCCGCAGTCCCCGCATACAGAGGCAGCGTGAGATAGGGCCAACGTTGCCCCCATTGCCGCGCGGCCTCGTTGTCGCCGTGGAGTACCAACGCGGGCGGTGACGGCACGTCCGCGAGGCCGTGCACCGTCACGGTCCCCTCGGGCACTGCAGCGTCCATGTCCGGCACCCACCCTCGATTGACGAGCACGCGGCGCTCGGAACCGGCGATCCGGAGCGGCGTCACGACGTGGAAGCCAACTTTGCCGGCGTGGTGGCGATTTTCGATGAAGATCTGGCCAGCGCGCTCGAGCTGTCCGCGCACGGCCACCCGGCGATAGCGCGCCGCCTCGGCCTCGACCGGGGCGTCGCCGATTTCCAGGGGCGCCGCCTCGCCTCGCTCGGCGAGCTCCTGCGCCAGCGCGCGCTTCTGGGCCGCCCGATCGAGCTGCCAGACGCCCAGGCCCACGCAGATGCAGGCCGGCACGAACAGCAAGAGAAAAGGCACGCCGCGTCGCCGGAAATTCCGTTCGCCATTACCCATCGGCCGGCTATAGTCCGTGGTAAGGCACGCCGTCGTCATCGCGCCGCTCCCCTGAAAAGGGACCACCCAACGCCAAAGGGCCACGCATGGACATCATCGTCAAACTGCCCATCTTTCTGCTCCTGGGCTTCATCGTCTTTTCGCTCGCCGAAGGCATGTACTTTCTGGCGAAAGACGACGGTGCCGTCGACAAGACCCGCGTCGTGCGGGCGCTCACCGTTCGGATTGCGCTGTCGCTGGCCCTGTTCGCGCTGCTCATCCTCGGACACTTCAGTGGCCTGCTGAACCCCCACGCGCTTTGACCGGAAGGCCGGCCGGCAGGCGCCCGGACGGTCGATAGACGCAGGTCGGGCATTCCCCAGGCCCCGCTACAGCCAGTAGACGAACACGAAGAGGCCGAGCCAGACCACGTCCACGAAGTGCCAGTACCAGGCCACCGCCTCGAAGGCGAAGTGGTTGTGCGGCGTGAAGTGCCCTTTGATCGCCCGTCCCAGGATGGCCATCAGCATCACCGCACCGATGGTGACGTGCATGCCGTGGAAGCCAGTCAGCAGGTAGAACGTCGAACCGTAGACGCCGGAGCGCAAGGTCAGGTTCAGCGCCTCGTAGGCGTGGTGGTACTCGAAGGCCTGTAGGCAGACGAACAGCACGCCAAGGGCAATGGTTGCCGCCAGCCCCCGCACCAGGGTGCGCTGGTCGTTCAGCTTGAGACCCCAGTGCGCCCAGGTGACGGTCGCGCCCGAGGTCAGCAGGATCAGCGTATTGATCGCCGGGATGCCCCAGGCCCCCATGGGCTCGAACTTGCCACCGAGCTCGCCGGGTCCGGCCGTGGGCCACTGTGCGGTGAAGCCCTGATACAGGAACTGGTTGGTGTCGCCGAGGTAGCCTTCGCCTCCCAGCCAGGGCAGCGCGATGACGCGGATGTAGTAGAGCGACCCGAAGAAGCTCAGGAAGAAGAACACCTCCGAGGCGATGAACCAGAACATTCCCTGGCGGAACGAGCGGTCGACCTGTGCGTTGTAGCGACCCGCAAGGTTCTCGTTGACGACGTCGCCGAACCAGCTGTAGAGGAGGTAGAGGAACAGTGCAAACCCGAGCATTGCAACCCACTTGCCGGCCCCGATGCCGTTGATGGCGAGGGCGAGGCCGAGGAGCATCGACAGCACGGAGATCATGGCGATGATCGGCCACGGGCTCGGGTCCGGGATGTAATAGGAGCTGGGTCCGTGGTCTGTGGTCGCCATGCGTCGTCCTCTCGTCGGTGGGTCGGCACTCGGGCCGACATCTCATGCGTCACTCGCCACCCGGGCGGGCGGCCCGTTTCCCGTCAGTTCGCGGCCAGCGCCCCCTGCCCTTCCGCCAGACGGAGGAAGCTGTACGAGAGGGTCAGCGAGTTGATCTCCGGCGGCAGGTCGGGGGAGACGGTGAACCGCAGCGGCATTTCCACCCGCTCACCCCCTTCGAGGGTCTGCTGCCGGAAGCAGAAGCACTCCAGCTTGTGGAAGAACCCCGTCGCCTGCCAGGGCGCTATGGCCGGTATCGCTTGGCCCGTCACCCGCTTGTTGGAGCGGTTCGCGGCCTCGAACCTGACCTCGTAGGTCGCGCCGGGATGCACCACCAGCCGCCGCTGCTTCGGCTCGAAATCCCACGGCAGGTCGGGGTGCACGGTGCCGTCGAACTTCACCACCACCTCGCGGTCCAGCACGGGTCCCGTCGCGGTCCTGGGGCCGGGCACCGCGACACCGGCGAGCCCGCCGCGCTGCACGCCGGTGACCTCGCAGAAGAGCCCGTAGAGCGGCACCAAGGCGAAGCCGAAGCCGAACATGCCAACGGCCAGCACCGCCAGCAGCCGCAGGTGGCGACGCTGGCGGCCCTGCCGCCCGTCGGACACGTCGACCGTCACCCGCCGCTCGCCGCCGTCATGAGGCGGAACAAGCCGCGCCAGAATGGCACCGCGCTGATGAGGATCAGGAGCACGAACCCCGCGAGCACCCAGGCCACGCGGATGTTCTTGCGGCGCAGCGCGTCGTTTATGCCCTGCTCCCCCATCAGCGCACCTGCGGGGCCGTCGTCCAGCTGTGGAACGGCGGCGGCGAGGGGAGCTGCCACTCCAGCCCGTCGGCCCCTTCCCAGACCTTCGCCTCCGCCTTCCGGCCGCCACGCACCGTCTTGACGACGATGTAGAGCAGGAGCAGGTGGCTGAGCCCGAAGACGAAGGCGCCGATGCTCGAGACCACGTTGAACTCGGTGAACATCGCGTTGTAGTCGACGATGCGCCGCGGCATGCCGGCCAGGCCGAGGAAGTGCTGCGGGAAGAAGGTGACGTTGAAGCTGATGACGTTGACCCAGAAAAAGATTCTGGCGAGCTTCTCGTCGTACATGTGGCCGGTCCACTTCGGCAGCCAGTAGAAGACGCCGGCGAACAGGCCGAACACGGCGCCCGGCAGCAGCACGTAGTGGAAGTGCGCCACGACGAACATGCTGTCCTGGTACTGCAGGTCCGCCGGCACCACGGCCAGCATGACGCCGGTCAGGCCGCCGAACGTGAACATGAGCAGGATCGCCACGGCGAACAGCATCGGCGTCTCGAAGGACATGGCGCCGCGCCACATCGTGGCGATGTAGTTGAAGATCATCAGTCCGACCGGGATCGAGATGATGATCGTGCCGATCATGAAGTACTTCACGGCGCCCAGCGACATCCCGATCGTGTACTGGTGATGCGCCCATACCACCATGCCGATGGAGGCGATGGCGATCATGGCGCCGACGAGCGAGTGGTACCCGAAAAGTGGCTTGCGAGCGAAGGTCGGGACGATCGACGCCAGCACACCCATCGACGGCAGGATGAGGATGTACACCTCAGGGTGGCCGAAGAACCAGAAGAGGTGCTGGAACAGCACGGGATCCCCGCCGCCGGCCGCGTTGAAGAAGCTGGTGCCGAAGTGCCGGTCGAACAGCAGCATCGTCACGCCCCCCGCGAGCACCGGCACCACCAGGATCAGCAGGAACGCCGTGACCAGCCAGGTCCACACGAAGATCGGCATCTTCAGCAGGCTCATGCCAGGGGCGCGCATGTTCAAGATCGTGACGATGATGTTGATCGACGCCAGCACCGAGGAGATGCCGAGCAGGTGGATCGCGAAGATCAGGAAGTCCATCGACATGCCGACCTGGAGCGACAACGGCGGATAGAGGGTCCAGCCGGTGTTGATCTGGCTGCCACCGCCCGGGAAGAACGGCACGACGAAGGACAGCAGGAGCATCAGCGCCGCCGCCGGCAGGATCCAGAACGACAGGTTGTTCATTCGCGGCAGCGCCATGTCCGGCGCGCCGATCATCAGCGGAATCATCCAGTTGGCGAGACCCGCGGCCGCGGGCATCACCGCGCCGAAGATCATGATCAGGGCGTGGTTGGTCACCAGGTTGTTGTACAGGTCGGGTTGCAGCAGCTGGAGGCCCGGCATGAACAACTCGGCACGGATCAGCATCGCGCTCGCGCCGCCGAGAAACAGCATCACCAGCGCGAAGATGAGGTACAGCGTGCCGATGTCCTTGTGGTTGGTGGACAGCAGCCACCGCCGCCAGCCGGTCGGGGCGTGGTCGTGATCGTGGCCATGGGTCAGGGTCGCGGTGCTCATTTCACATCTCCTGTTCGATTCTCGGCCTAGCGGGCTGCCTTCACCTGGGCGGGCTGGACGACGTCGCCGGTGTCGTTGCCCCAGGCGTTCCGCTCGTAGGTGACGATCGCTGCAATCTCCAGATCGTTCAGGGCATTCCAGGCCTGCATCGCCGTACCTTGCTTGCCGTTAAGCACGATGTTCAGGTGCCCGGCAATCGGTCCCGTCGCCACCTTGCTGCCTTTCAGCGCCGGGAAGGCGGGAGGCAGGCCTTCGCCGTTCGGCTGGTGACAGGCACTGCACTTCTCCGTGTAGAGCGGCTCGCCCTTCGCCAGCAGCTGATCTTTCGTCCACACCTTGTCGCTGCCCGCTTCCGCCGCCGCCGCGACCTTGATGGCCTTCTGCTCCTGCACCCAGTCAGCGAACCGCTGGGGCGACACGGCCTCGACGACGATGGGCATGCGGGCGTGCCAGGTGCCGCACAGCTCGGCGCACTGTCCACGAAACACGCCTTCCTTGGTGATCTCGGCCCAGGTCTCGCCGATGTACCCGGGGATGGCGTCGCGCTTGAAGCCGAACTCCGGCACCCAGAACGCGTGATTGACGTCCGCCGAGGTGTGCAGGAAGCGGATCTTGGTGTGCGTGGGCAGCACCAAGCGGTGATCCACCTCGCGCAGGTAGTTGCCGCCGGCCTTGTCCTCGGCCACGAAGCGGCTTTCCACTTTGACGTCGTGGTCGAGGTACTGATACTCCCACCACCACTGATGGCCGATGACCTTCAGGTCCATCATCTGTTGGTCCTTGGGGACGTTCCAGATCTTCTCGAGGGTCCGGTTGGCGGAGCCCGCAATCGTCAGGTCGACGCCCAGCACCAGCACCGGCACGATTACCCAGGACCATTTGCCGAACCAGCTCTCGTGGAAATGCTGATCGGCCGGGTAGCCTCGGCTCTTGCGGTGGTGGACGAGCGAGTAGATGACGAACCCGAAGACCAGGACGAGCAGCACGGTGGCGATGGTCATCGTCACCATGTGCACGTCGTAGATCTCCTGCCCGACGGTGGTCGCCGGCGGCGGGAAGTTGACCCCGAGCTCCGCGTTGGCGGCAGTCGCGACTCCAAGCAGCGAGAGGAGGGGCAAGGTGTGTGGTGATGCTCGCATGCGCGTCCTCATCGTTCGTAGGCGGCGGTAGGAAGGCCCTGCGGTACGGGCACCGGTGCGGAAAGGTGGAAGGCCGGCGCCGGGCCCAGTTGTTGCCGAAGGCGATCGGCGAGGCGCAGGCGCTCGTCCTCGACCAGAACCGCGCCGACCTCGACACGGCGGCCGTGGCTCTCGAGGAAGAGCCGGCTGGGGTACCAGCCGTCCGGGTCGCGCACCAGGGCTACCCGGGTCCAGTGGCGGGGCAGCCGGGCCACTTCGACCAGATCTCGACGGCCGCGGCTGACGATGAGGTCACGGCCGGCCAGGTGAAGGACCTCACGCGTGACCGCCCAGCGCGCGTTGAGGTAAATGCCCCCGCAGACGACGAGGGCCTCGAGCCCGGCGAACGGCAGAACGAGCCAGGCGCCCGCGAGGGCGAAAAAAACGGCGACGGCCGCGATAGCGGCCGTCAGGGCACAGAGCAGGCGTCGCATCCCCGCCCAGCTCAGGGCGGAGTGAGGCCAGATGACGAAGGTGGAATCCCCCGCCGGTTCGCCGCTCAGCTCGACCATCACCCGCCTCCCCTCGTGAGCCAGCCGATCCAGGCCGACGCCGCCAGCGGCGTCGTCGATTCGTGGTCGGCTTGTGGTTGTCGGCGCCCGCGACACGGCAGCGGCGGCGCTGATTTGGCTGGCGCGAAAGGATGACGCAGATCAAAGCCGAAATCAAAGACTTCGTGATCTCGGTCAATGTATTAGAAAATTAGGGGGCTCTATTGAGGATTATCACTGCGGGATGATGGGCGGAGCTCCCGGCTATCCGGCGGCGCCGGATCCAGCAGCTCGATCCAGTGAACCACGGGCACGGCGGCCGTGGCCTGGAGGTGGTGCAGGCAGCCGATGTTGGCCGTGGCGATGACGGCGGGAGCGCCCGACTGCAGCGCCTCGAGCTTGTTCGCGCGCAACCGATCCGACAGGGATGCCTGGAGGATCGAGTAGGTGCCGGCCGAGCCACAGCACAGGTGGGCGTCGGGCACAGGGGTCAGCTCGAGCCCGGCGTCGGCCAGGATCCGCTCCACCAGCCCCGGCAGCCTCTGGCCGTGCTGCAGCGTGCACGAGGCGTGGAACGCAACGCGCGTGGACCGACCCCCCGGCACGCGCAACGGCCCGACCCCCTCGCGCGCCAGGACCTCGCCGACGTCGAGGGTGAGCGCCGCCACCCGCGCGGCGCGCTCCGCGTAGGCCGGGTCATCGGCGAGCAGGTGGCCGTAATCCTTGACGACCACGCCGCAGCCGCTCGCATTCACGACGATCGCCTCGGCGCCGGCCTCGACGTGCGGCCACCAGGCGTCGATGTTGCGGCGCATGAACGCCCTCGCCTCCTCGGCCGCGGCAAGGTGGTGGCTGACGGCCCCGCAGCAGCCGGCCGCCGGCGTGCGGACGACGGAAAGGCCGAGCCGGTCCAGCACGCGCGCCGTCGCGGCATTGATCCGCGGCGCGAGACCCGGCTGCACGCAGCCTTCCAGCAGCAGCACGCGCCGGCCGTGGCGCGGCGCGGGCCAGTCACCGGGTGGCGACGCCGGCGGCACGAGGCGGCGCAGTGCTCCGGGCAGCGCGGGCCGCAGGGCGCGTGCCAGCCCCAGCAGGAGCCCGAATCGTCGGCGGTGCGGGACGACGGCGCGCAGCAGGGCGCGCAGCAGGCTCTCGGCGGCGGGCCTGTCGACACGCGCCTCCACCACCTCGCGGCCAATGTCGAGCAGCCGGCCGTACTGGACGCCCGACGGGCAGGTCGTCTCGCACGACCGGCAGGTCAGGCAGCGGTCGAGGTGCAGTTGGGTCCGTCGCGAGACGGCCTGCCCTTCGAGCACCTGCTTCATCAGGTAGATGCGCCCGCGCGGGCCGTCGAGCTCGTCGCCGAGGAGCTGGTAGGTGGGACAGGTCGCCGTGCAGAAGCCGCAGTGCACGCAGCTGCGCAGGATGCGGTCCGCCTCCCGGCCGTGCGGCGTGTCGCGGACGAAATCGGCGAGCGAGGTCTGCATGTGAGCCGGGATCAGAGGTCCGCGTACAGACGGCCGCGGTTGAACAGGTGGTCCGGGTCGAAGGCGGCCTTCAGCCGCCGGTGCAGCGCTGCGACGGCCGGCGCGAGTGGATGAAAGACGTCGCCGGACCGGTCTGCGCCACGGAACAGCGTGGCGTGTCCACCCGCGGCCGCGGCGACAGCACGGACCTGTCCCGCCGGTGCATCGCTCAGCAGCCAGCGCTGCGCCCCGCCCCAGTCGATCAGTTCCTTGCCCGGCAGGCCGAGGGGCCGCGTGGCGGCCGGGACGGAGAGGCGCCAGAGCGGCAGGCCCGACTGGAAGAACGCGTGGCGTTGATCGCGCAGCCGCTGCCAGAAGCCATCAGCCTCGTCGACGAGATCCCCGCCGATGACGCTGCGCGCCGCGCGCACGCCGCTCTCGGTCCCCGACAGCCGGACGTGCAGGTACTCGCCGTCGAAGGCCGCCGCGGACAGGGGCAGCGGCCGACCTGCCCAGCGGTTCATCGCCTCGATCGCCTCACCGGGTGAGCCCGGCCGGCGGACCGTGACCTCGACCGGTGGTCGGGGGAGGACCTTGACGGAGACGTCGAGCAGGACGCCGAGCGTCCCCATGGCACCGACCATCAGGCGCGACAGGTCGTAGCCGGCGACGTTCTTCATCACCTCGCCGCCGAACCGCAGCACCTCGGCCCTGCCGTTCAGCAGCCGCACGCCCAGGACGTGGTCCCGGACGGCCCCTCCGAACGGGCGCCGTGGTCCCGACAGGCCACTGGCGACGCAGCCACCGAGGGTCGCGCCGGCGCCAAAGTGCGGGGGTTCGAAGGCGAGCATCTGGCCGCGATCGGCGAGGGTCGCCTCCACCTCGGCGAGCGGCGTGCCGCTGCGCACCCGGATGACGAGCTCGCTGGGCTCGTAGCTCAGTATCCCGGCATGGCCCGCGAGCGACAGCGGCTCACCAACCGGCGGACGGCCCAGGAAGGCCTTCGTGTCGCCCCCCAGGATCTGCAGCGGCGTGGCGTCGGCACGTGCCGCCGCGACTGCCGCCTGCAGGGCCTCGGTGTGGTCGGCGCCGCTCATCAGAAGCGCTCCAGCTCGGGAAACCTGAGCTGGCCGTGATGGACGTGCATGGCGCCGAGCTCGGCGCAGCGGTGCAGCGTCGGCACGGCCTTGCCGGGATTCAGCAGCCCCTGCGGGTCGAACGCCGCCTTGACCGCGTGGAACTGGGTCAGCTCGAGCGGCTGGAACTGCACGCACATCTGGTTGATCTTCTCGATGCCGACGCCGTGCTCGCCCGTGATCGTGCCGCCGACCTCGACGCAGAGCTCGAGGATGCGGCCGCCGAGCTCCTCCGTGCGCTCGAGCTCGCCCGGCCGGTTCGCGTCGTAGAGGATCAGCGGGTGCAGGTTGCCGTCGCCGGCATGGAACACGTTGGCGACGGGGAGCCCGTACTCGCGCGACAGCTCGGCGATCCTTCGCAGCACCTCCGGCAGGCGGCGGCGTGGGATGGTGCCGTCCATGCAGTAGTAGTCGGGAGAGATGCGCCCCACCGCCGGGAAGGCCGCCTTGCGGCCCTTCCAGAACACGAGCCGCTCCTGCTCGTCGCGCGCGGTGCGCACCTCGGTCGCGCCGCCCCGCAGGAGCAAGCCGCGCACCTGGGCAATCTGCTCCGAGACCTCCTCATTGGTGCCGTCGATCTCGCACAGCAGGATCGCCGCCGCGTCGGTTGGGTAGCCGGCGTGGACGAAGGCCTCCGCCGCGCGGATCGCCGGTCCGTCCATCATCTCGAGCCCGGCGGGGACGATGCCGGCGCCGATGATGTCGGCGACCGCTGCACCCGCCCGCTCGATGTCGGCGAAGGCCGCGAGGATGACCTGCGCGCGCTCGGGCAGGGGCAGCAGCCGGACGGTGACCTCGACGATCACCCCGAGCATGCCCTCCGATCCGGTCATGAGGGCGAGGAGGTCATAGCCGGCGGAATCGAGCGCCTCGCTGCCGATCGTCACGCGCTCGCCATCGACCGTGACCACCTCGATGCGCAGGATGTTGTGGACCGTGAGGCCGTACTTCAGGCAGTGCACGCCGCCGGAGTTCTCGGCAACGTTGCCGCCGATCGTGCACGCGATCTGGGACGAGGGGTCCGGCGCGTAGTAGAGACCATGGGCCCTGGCCGCCTCCGAGATCGCCTGGTTGCGCACGCCCGGTTGCACCCGCGCGATCCGGTTCGACGGATCGATGTCGAGAATGCGGTTGAATCTGGCGAGGCTGAGCAGAACACCGTCGCCGCGCGGCAGCGCGCCGCCCGACAGCCCGGTGCCCGCACCGCGCGCGACGACGGGCACGCCGTGCCGGTGACACAGGCGCATGACGTCCTGCACCTGCTCGATCGTCGACGGCAGCGCCACGGCCAGCGGCACCTGGCGGTACGCGGACAGCCCGTCGCATTCGTACGGGCGAAGATCTTCGGCCTCCTGGAGCAGCGCGTCGGGCGGCAGCACGCCCTGCAGCGCCGCCATGAGCGCCGTCTTGTCGCGAGGCGCCGGCATCGGCTCAGGCACCTTCGGCCGCTCCCGCCAGGCGCGCATAGGCCACGGCCAGCGCCCGCTCGTCGCCCACGTTGCCCGGAAAGATCACGACGGGCAACAGCGGGAACCGCGGGTGGTCGGCGGGACAGCGCACCACCGAGCAGCCCGGCAGGATCTGACCGAGCACCCGCGAGGCGCGCAGCGCCAAGCCGTCGCTCAGCACGTCGTTCGACGTGATGCCGCCCTTGCTGATCAGGAAGCCCAGAGTGGGCGGCAGGCTGCGCACCACATCCATCAGGAAGGCCGACACCGCTTCCCCGAAGGCGAGCCGCGCCGCCTGATCGGCGAACTGCCGCTCGACGCGGCTGGTGAAGACGACCGGAGTCTTGCCGGCCGCGTGGGCGAGGTCGCAACGCGCGGTGACCTCGGCCAGCAAGGCCTCCCGCTGCGGGCCAACGCGGTCGACGTCGACCTCGACGGCGACCGTCCCGGGCATCGACAGCAGCTCCCCGAGCTGCTGCGTGGTCTTCTTTACGTGCGAGCCGGCGATCACGGCACCTGCCCGGCCGCCGCGGACGTACTCGTGCATCGACTCCGCCGGCACCGGCTGCGGCGGCAGCCGTGCGAGCGCGGTCAGCAGGCTCGCGCCGCTGCGGAACAGGAAGCGCCTGCCCTCGCTGGCCACTTCCCGAAGCTGCTCGGCGAAGTTGTCCAGATCGGCCTGCGACTCGGCGTCCACCACGCAGCAGACGTTGCCGCGCAGCGCGCGGAGCCGCCCGAGGCTGTTGCCACGGACGTCGGCGAGAAGGAACCGCTCGACGTCGCGTGCCGCGATGCGCCCGCCGGTCTTCTCTTCCACGTAGTCGGGGAGATAGCTGTGCCGGTAGCCGAACACCGAGTCGCGCGCGAACTCCGTCTCGTGCACGGGCACGGGCCGGCCGTCGATCAGCAGGTAGTGGACACTGTCGCGGGTAACCCGCCCGCCCTCGAAGAACGCGGGGACCACGAAGTGCGCGTCGAACGGGCCGAGCTCCTCGGCGATCACGTCGGTCTCCACCGGATAGTGGCCGCGGAGGGTCGAGTCCGACCGGCTCACCAGGATGGGGTTGACGGGCCGGCCGGCGCTGCCGAGCTCGTCCAGCACGGCCTTCAGGTTGTGGCAGACTTCCCGGGTGACCGCGGCGGCACGCCCGGCGCTCATGCCGCGGGTGTTCGTCAGCACGAAGAACAGCGGCGACGCGTCTGCAATCGCTTCGCGCAGGCTCGACTCGTCCCAGCGGGTCAGCAGCAGGCAGCCGTGGACTGTCTGCGAGCCCGTCGGGTCGTCATCGAGGACGATGATCTTGGTCGGAGTCATGCTCTTCCGCAATCCAATGCAGTGGACATAGGTCGGGTGGAGGCGCAGCCGCAACCGGTCTACGAAATCAACCCCTTCGCCCGCGCCGCCATCGCCTCGCCCGTGATGCCGTTGAACTCCATGATCTCCTGCGGCGAGGCCGTCGTCTCCCCGCGCTTCCAGGCGAAGACGTCACGGCGCGGTGCGCGGGTGCGCAGCAGCACCGGCTCGAGCGGTGCGCTCGGGCCGCCGCTGACGCCGATCAGCGCGTCGCCGTCGAACAGCGTGTCGAAGTGGTCGTCGTCCATGAAGCGGTTGTCAGGCTCGGCCACGGTGTCCCAGGAGACGTCCGTCGCCCTGTACAGGCGGCGGGGATTCACCACGGCGACGATGCGCACGCGATAGCCTTCCGCTTCCAGGCGGTCCTTGGCCTCGAACACGGGCAGGAACACCATGTCGCCGGTCACGGCAAACACCACGGTGCCCCTGTCCCCGGTGCGGCTCTCGTACACCACGGCGGCGCCGTTCTCCAGGGCGTGGCGGCTCTCCTCGATGCCGAGGTAGACCGGCAGCGGGCTCTTCGAGGCGATGATCACCATGCCCTTGTTGTGGCTGCCGATGGCGTAGTCGTACGCGGCCTGGATGCAGTTTGCGTCGCACGGGAACAGCGGGTACACGTTGCCGTTGCGCATCATCGCCGCGAAGTAGTTCTCGATCTCCGGCCGCTGGTGCGTCCAGCCGTTGCGGCCCTGCTCGAGCGCGCCCGCCGTGAACATGCAGACGAGCGACGGCGTCCGGCGGCGCAGCTCGGCCATCGCCTGAGTGACCGTCTGGACGATCGGCCAGCCGTTGATCGCGAAGCTCTCGTAGGAGAGCCACAGCGAGCGGCCGCCGAACAGCGCCAGCCCGGCGGCGAGCCCCGCGCAGGCATCCTCGTTCAGCGGCTCGTACACCTGACCGTTGGGCGACTGGTTGTAGAGCTCGTCCGCGGTCGGGTGACGGATCTTCAGCGCGTCGTTGATGTTCTTCATCGCCGACGCCTCGTTGCCGTCGGCGTTGGTCACCACGAAGCGCGGGTCGGCCTTGCCCAGTTGCGCCACCAGGGCGCCCATGGCCGTCGACGGCACGGCCTTGTCCCCCTTGGCGAACTCCTCCATCTCGAGATTGCCGAGGGGGGCGAGCTCGAGCACGTGCTCGGTCACCACCGTCCGCGCGGCCGGTCCGCCGCCCGCGCGCTCGAAGTTGTCCCGAACGATCTGCCACGCCTCGGCCGGCAGGGCGCGCCGCTGCAGGCCCTCGATGATGTGCGGCTGGTCGAGCGTGTCCTTCGGATAGAGGTTGTGCGACTTCGCCCCGACGGTGTGCACGCCGGTGCCCTTGAGCTGCTTGACGATGAAGGCGGTCAGCTGGCCCCCGAGCGCCGACCTCGCGGCGCGGTCGACGCCGGTCATCACCGCCTTGGTGAACGCGAGGCGCCGCTCGAGCGAGAAATGGGTGCTGTCGACGTAGGCGCCCTCCTGCCCCGAGTCGTCGAACGCCTTCGCATCGACCAGCACGACCTCGGCGAACCCGTGCCCCTTCCAGTACGCGACCATCTCGTCGTTCGACAGCCGCGACACCATGGAGTGGTGCTCCTGGCTGTAGCCGTTCCAGATCAGCACCGGCAGGAAGTTGGTCACCTGCGGGTAAGCGGTGTGGAAATGCATCATCGAGTTGAGCACGTAGGGCTCGCCCATGCCGCCGTCGCCGATCGTCACCGGGAACAGGGTGCCCGGGTGCAGCAGCGCGCCGGCCATGGCGAAGTGCTGGCCCTGCCCCAGCGGGCCGGCCGGCGCCAGCAGGCCCGGGATCGCGCCCGACAGGTGGCCGAGCAGGCCGTGGCGCTCGCGGAAGCGCTGCATCATGTCGCTGACCGTGCGGATCCCCATCTCCTCCAAGGAGCGATCCAGGAACATCGCGCTGTAGAAGCCCGGCGCGTGATGACCGACCTCGGTGACGATGTTGGTGTGCCCGAGCATGACCAGCGCCGCGTACGCCTCGGCGCTCGAGGCGAAGCCGCCGGGATGGCCGGAGCCCTTCGAGCCCGTGACCTGGAGTGTCAGGTAGCGCAGCGCATCGGCGGCCAGCAGGGTCTGGTAGACCGCTGCGGGATCGGCAGGGTCGGCGACGGCCCGGCTGCCCTCGCCGATCGCCGGCCGCGCCGCGTGCTGGGCGTGGCCCGGCCACGGCTGACCGAAGTACTGGATGCCGTCGCGGAAGTCGCGGGGCGTCGCGGCGTGCGGGGTGGCGGCCTGGCTCATCTGGGGATCTCCGGGTTGGTCCGTTGACGATGGCAACACGATAGGACCTCTGCTAGGATTTCACAATCCGGAATCGTTTCCATAATGTGAAATCTTGAGATGACTCGCGCCACCACTTCCGTGCAGGTGATCGACCGCGCCGTCCAGCTGCTCGACGCCATCGCCGCCGCCGACGCCCCCGCCACCCTGAAGATCCTCTCGGCCGAGACCGGGCTCCATCCCTCCACGGCGCACCGGATCCTGACCGTCCTGGCCGCCCACGCCCTGGTCGCCCGCGGCGAGGGCGGCGCCTGGCTGCTCGGCAGGAAGCTGCGCGAGCTGGGCAGTCACGTGGCGGCGCAGGCCGACCTGCGCGAGGCGGCACGTCCGATCATGGAAGCCCTGCGCGATGCCCTCGGTGAGACCGTGAACCTCACCGTGCGCGAGGGGAACGAGGTCGTCTACATCGACCGCGTCATCTCGAACCGGATGATGCGCGTGGAGCAGGTGATCGGCAGCCGCGCGCCGCTGCACGTCACCGCGGTCGGCAAGCTGATGCTCGGCGAGGCGGGCGACGCGGCGATCGACGCCTATGCCGCCCAGACCGGCCTGCCCGCCTACACCAGGAAAACCCTCGCGACCCCGGTGCGCCTGAAGGCCGACATCCGCCGGTCGGTGAAGCGCGGGTATGCCTTGGACAACGAGGAAGCCGAGCCCGGCGTCGGCTGCATCGGCGTTCTGGTCCGCGACGGGTCCGGCCAAGCCGTGGGGGGGCTTTCGATTTCCGCCCCGATCGAGCGACGGCGCAGCGAGTGGGTCGAGCACGTCAAGGACGCCGGCCTGGCCTTGTCCCGCCGTCTTGGCTACGCCGGGACCTGAACCGGCAATCCGGGAGGTGGGCCGGATCCGGCCCCGTACCCTGCGGCGCATGGGGTTTGAGCCGCATCGTCCCTTGATCTGCGGCCGACGGCGCCCTAATTTCCGGTGGTCGCCATGCGGGACCGGGGTATGTCTGCCAATCCGTTCACCCTTCCGTTCGACAGGCTTCCCGTGTCGCTGCCCATCTTTCCGCTGGCCGGCACGATCGTGATGCCCGGCGCCCCGCTGCCCCTGAACATCTTCGAGCCGCGCTACCTCAACATGGTCGTCGACGCTCTCGCCGAGGACCGGATGATCGGCATGGTGCAGCCCGATCCCACCGCAAGGGACCCAGGGGGCGAGGCGATCTGCCGCACCGGCACGGCGGGCCGGATCACGGCCTTCAACGAGACGCGGGACGGCCGCTTCCTGATCCGGCTGACCGGCGTCTGCCGCTTCGACATCCAGGAGGAGGTCCCGACCGTCCGCGGCTACCGGCGGGTGGTGGCCGACTGGAGCCGCTTCGCCGTCGATTACGAGCCGGGCGGGCGGGTGCCGGAGCGACGGGACCTGCTCGATCGCCTGAAGGCCTACGCCTCCGCGCACCAGCTGCAGATCGAGTGGGACGCGCTGCGGCCGCTCGACGATCTGACGCTGGTGAACGTCCTTGCGACCATGCTGCCGCTGAACGTCGAGGACAAACAGGCACTCGTCGAGTCGGTGACGCTGGCTGACCGGGCCCGGCTTCTCAGCGCGCTGCTCGAGATCGCGCAGGCGCCGTTCGACGAGGGATCCAGGCGCCCTCACTAGGCCACCCTACCCCAAGCGAATCGGGGTCCGTCACCGGGCACCCGGGGCTACAGTGACGACCCGCTCCGAACGGAGGAGAAACGACACATGCGACTGCTGCACACCATGATCCGGGTCGGCGACCTCGACCGCTCCATCGCCTTCTACACCGACGTTCTCGGCATGAGGCTCCTGCGGCGCAAGGACTACCCGGACGGGAAGTTCACACTGGCCTTCGTGGGTTACGGCGACGAGGCCGCGAACAGCGTGATCGAGCTGACCTACAACTGGGGTGTGGATCAGTACGACATCGGCACGGGCTTCGGCCACATCGCGCTCGAGGTCGACGACGTCTACCGGGCGGCGGAAGAGATCAAGCAGCGCGGCGGCCGGATCCTGCGGGAGGCCGGCCCGATGAACGCGGGCACGACCCTCATCGCCTTCGTCGCCGACCCCGACGGCTACCCCATCGAGCTGATCGGCTGCCGCACCTGAAGGCGTCAGCAGCGTCCCTGGCTGCGCAGGCAGCAACCGCAGAGCTTGTAGAGGACGCGGGCGCCGACGTTGGCGTCCCACTCGTCGCCCGCGCCGCTCGGGGCGACCTCGCACAGATCGAAGCCGATCACCCGCCGCCCGCTTGCCGCCAGCGTCTCGAGCAGATAGGCCGCCTCGTCGAAGCTCAGGCCGCCCGGAACCGGCGTGCCGGTGGACGGACAGCAGGACGGCTCGAGTCCGTCGATGTCGAACGACACGTAGACCGCGTCGGGAAGCGCTCCGACGATCCGCTGGCAGACCTCGCGGAAGGGCACGCCTTCCGCCTTCAGCCGGAAGAGATCGCTCCCGTAGAAGAAGGCACCGCGCGACCCCAGGGCCTCCGCAAACCCGCGCTCGGCGCGCGAGTAGTCGCGGATCCCCACCTGCACGAGCCTGGTCACCTGCGGGAGGTTCTGCATCACGTTGTGGAAGATCGAGGCGTGCGACCAGGTGAACCCCTCGTACGCGGCGCGCAGATCGTGGTGGGCGTCGACGTGCAGCACGCCGAAGCCGCCGTGGTGTCGCTCGGCGAGGGCCTGGATCAGCCCGTACGGGCTCGAGTGATCGCCGCCGACGACGCCGACGAGCCTGCCCTGCTCGAGTGCCCCGCGCGCCGACTCCCGGACTCTCGCATTGAGCTCGGCGCCTGCCGCGTTGACCAGATCGAGCGCAGCCGGCGCGCCGGCGCCGCCCTCCAAGGCGGCAATGACCTCGAGCGCCGCTGCGCGTGCCCGGCTGTTGAGCCCGACTACCGTCTCGTCCGGCGCCGCGAAGGCGATCCCCGCGCGGTACGGCGCGCCGAAGGCGGAGTCCTCCAGATCGAGCTGGTGGCTCGCCCTGACGATCGCCGCAGGCCCCTCGCTCGTGCCGCCGCCGTAGGAGGTGGTCGCCTCCCAGGGGACGGGGATCAGGACCAGGGCGGCTTCGCGGGGATCGAGACGGGCGCCCAGGAAACCCGAGTCGCTGCGCGGCGGCAGGCCGCGCTCGAGCTCGGCGATCACGTCGGCAAGCGGGAACAGCGCGGGCATCGTCTCAGCGCCTTGCCAGGTGCGCAACGAGCACCTCGAGCGCCGCGTCGAGGTTCCGCGCCGCCGCATCGCTGAGCGGCGCGCCGAGCTCGAACTCGAAGCCGCGCACGGCCAGGACGCGGGCGACGGGCAGCGGGGCATCGGTGTACTGGCGATAGACGTCGAGCACGGCCGCCGGCGCCAGGGCGTGCGTCGTGGCGCTCAGGTCGGCCGCCGGCGCGACGGGCTCGAGCGAGAACGGACCCTCCCCGGCGACGGTGGCATCGACGAACACCACCTCGCTGCGGCCCACCAGATCCAGCGCGTGCTCGACCTGCAGCTGGAAGTCGGTCAGCAGCTCGACACCCGGAAGGGCCATCGTTTCCAGCCGCTCGATCGCCAGCGGACCGATCGCGTCGTCGCCCCGGCTGGGGTTGCCGATGCCGATGACGAGAACCGGCATCGGCGACGGCGGCGTCGGACCAGTCAGACGCTGCACCGCGTGTGCGAGTCCCGGACCAGGGTGTCGATGCAGGTCCCCTCGGCGTCGATCAGCTCGACCTGCAGCGCCATCTTGCCGAGCGCGTGCGTGGCGCAGGACAGGCAGGGGTCAAAGGCGCGGATCGCGACCTCGACGTGGTTCAGAAGCCCTTCGGTGAGCTTGCGCCCGTCCAGATAACGCTTCGCCACGTGCCTGATGGACTCGTTCATCGCCTGGTTGTTGTGGGTGGTGGAGACGATGAGATTGCAGCGGATGATCTGGTCGTCCTCGTTGACGCGATAGTGGTGGATCAGGGTCCCGCGGGGCGCCTCGATGACACCGACGCCGCGCTCCTCGCGCTGGCCCGTCACTACCAGATCGTCACCCATGATGTCGTCGTCGTGCAGCAGGTCCTTGATCGACTCGGCGGCGAACAGCATCTCGATCATGCGCGCCCAGTGGTAGGCGAGCGTGGCGTGGATCGGCTGGCCCCCGCCGAAGTCGACGAAGTCCCGCCGCTCGGCATCGGCGAGCGGTGTCGGGATCTGGTCGCAGTTCTGCACCCGTGCGAGCGGGCCGACCTTGTACCAGCCGTGCTCCGCGCCGAGCGAGCGGATGTAGGGGAACTTCATGTACGACCAGGGCTTGACCTCCTCGGTGAGGACCTCCCAGTAGCGGCTGTAGTCGACGCCGTCGAAGATGATGTCGCCGCTCTCGTCGCGGGCCCGCAGCACCCCGTGATAGAGGTCCATCGCACCGTCGGCGGCGACCAGGCTCATGAGGTTGGAGCGGAAGGCGCCGAAGCTGTTGTACAGGCCGACGTTCGCGAGGTGCAGGCGCTTGGCCAGCTGAACCGCGGCCCTCGACCACGCCACCATCTGGTAGGCGTCCTTGAGCAGCTCGTCACGCTCCTCGCGGGTGACGGCCTTGTTGACCCCGCCGGGGATCGCCCCGGTGCCGTGGACGCGCTTGCCGGCGGTCACCCGGATGACCTCCTGGCCGAACTTCCTCAGCAGGACGCCTTGCCTGGCGATGTCCGGATACTCGGCGGCGACGCCGACGATGTTGCGCCTGGCGACGTCCGAGTCGAAGCCGAACAGCAGGTCCGGCGAGGACAGGTGGAAGAAGTGCAGCGCGTGCGACTGCAGGATCTGGCCGTAGTGCATCAGCCGGCGGATCTTCTCGGCCGTCGGCGTCAGACGCTTTGCGCCGACCACCTGGTCGAGCGCCTTGGCCGCCGCGAGGTGGTGGCTCACCGGGCAGATGCCGCACAGGCGCTGGACCATCACCGGCACCTCCCAGTACGGCCGGTCCTGGATGAACCGCTCGAAGCCGCGGAACTCGACGATGTGCAGCCGGACCTGCTGCACGTGGTCGTCGCTGTCGAGCAGGATCGAGACCTTGCCGTGGCCCTCCACGCGGGAGACGGGCTCGATGACGACCCGGCGCAGGCTGGCGGGGTTGGCGGCGGTTTCCAGTTCGAAGCTCATTCGGATGGTGCTCCGGAGAAATTATCAGGGTGACTGGTCCATCAGCCTCACGCCGGGTGAAGCTCGCCGCGACACGCCGTGAATACATCCCTGTAGGCTCGACGGCCGCATCCATGCGGCCGACGGTCGCTTCGAGCTTCACCCGACATGAGGCTTGCCGGCTGCATCAGTCGTACTGGATGAGTCCGTGGCCGAGGTGCGGCGTGCGGCCGGCCAGCAGGTCGGTCAGGAACTTCCAGATCGCGTCCGCGGGCGGTGGGCAGCCGGGCAGGAAGTAGTCGATCTTCACCACCTCGTGCAGCGGGTGCACCTTGTCGAGCGGCAGCGGCAGCTCAGGATCGTTCGGGATGCAGCCGTTCGCGAGGCTCGGCTCGGTGACGTAGACCTCCTGCAGGCAGGCGCCGAGGTCCAGGTGGTTGCGCTGCGCCGGCAGGCCGCCGGTCACCGCGCAGGCGCCGACCGCCACCAGGATCTTGCAGTTCTTGCGGAACTCGTGCAGCACGTGCACGTTCTCTGCGTTGCAGATCCCACCCTCGATGAGCCCCACGTCGCACGGGCCGCAGTGCTTGATGTCGGTGAGCGGCGTGCGGTCGAACTCGATGTGCTCCAGCAGCTCGAACAGCCGCTCGTCGATGTCCAGCACCGACATGTGGCAGCCGAAGCAGCCCGCCAGCGAGGTCGTCGCGACCCGGATCTTGGCCTTCGGTGCGGGGCTCATGCCGAACCCTCGCGCTTGGCGGCGGGGCGGCGCGGCGCGTCCTCGAGCGCCTGGGCGCTGACCGGCGAACGGTCGAACCGGCGCTCGCCAATCGGCACCCTGAAGCCGACGTGCTTCTGCAGGATCACGCCCACGGGGCAGACCTCCATGGCCTTGTCCGTCACCGCGATGTCGGTGTCGGCCAGGCGGCCGGACTCGGCATTGACGATCAGGTGCTTGGTGATGCCCCTCCCTGAAAGGGCGAACACGTTCTTGTGGTCCACCTCCGCCGAGGCCCGCACGCACAGCTCGCAGAGGATGCAGCGGTTGAACTCGAGCAGGATCTCGGGGTGCGACGCGTCGACGGGCCGGTTCGGGAACAGGTAGTCGAGCTCGGCCGACATCACGCCGAGGTCGTAGGCGACCGCCTGGAGCAGGCAGTTTCCGCTCTTCTCGCAGGACGGGCAGAAGTGGTTGCCTTCGACGAACAGCATCTGCACCAGGGTCTGGCGCTTCTTGTTCAGGTCCTCGGTATTGCTCTGCACCTCCATGCCAGCCTGGACCGGCATGGTGCAGGAAGCGGCTGTGCGCCCGTTCACCTGCACGGTGCACACCTTGCAGCTGCCGTGCGGCTTGAACTCCGGGTGGTAGCAGAGATGCGGGATGTAGTGGCCAGCGGCGAGCGCCGCCTGCATCACGGTCTGCCCCGCCTCGAAAGGCACCTCCTCGCCATCTAGCAGGAAGGTCGGACGCTTCGGATCGACGTTCATTCCTCGACTCCCAGGTGCGCGCCGGCGTCGTCCCGGCCCGTCATCTCACGCGCCCGTGCCAGGGCGCCGTCCAGATCGAAGGCCGGCTCGAACTCCAGGGACTCCAGCCGGCGCTCGTATGCCGGCCTGAACCGCTTGATGGTGTCGAACAGCGGGTTGCAGGCCGTGTGGCCGAGACCGCAGTGGCTCGAGGCCTGCAACAGACGGTTGAGCCGGAAGATGCGGTTGAGGTCGTGCTGCGAGCCCTTCCCGGCCTCGAGCTTGTCCATGACGTGGCAGAGCAGCGTCGTGCCGACGCGGCACGGCGTGCAGAACCCGCAGCTCTCGTGCGCGAAGAAGTGGGCGAAGTTCAGCGCGACCTCGAACATGTCACGGCCCTCGTCGAAGGCCATGAAGGCGCCGGCCGTCGGCAGGTCCTCGAAGGCGATCCGCCGGTCGAACTCGGTGGCGTCGATGCAGGTGCCGGACGGACCGCTGATCTGCACCGCCTGGGTGTTCGTCGCGCCGCAGTCCTCGAGCACCTGCCGCACGGTCACGCCGAAAGGGTACTCATAGATGCCCGGCCGTGCGCAGTCGCCGGAGACCGACAGGATCTTGGTGCCGGCCGACTTGGCGGTGCCGATGCCGCGGTACCAGTCGCCGCCCTTCAGCGCGATCAGCGCGGCGGCGCAGAAGGTCTCGACGTTGTTGACGGTGGTCGGCTGCTGCAGGTAGCCGTGGGTCACGGGGTACGGCGGCCGATTGCGCGGAATGCCACGCTTGCCCTCGAGCGACTCGATCAGCGCCGACTCCTCGCCACAGACGTAGGCGCCCGCCCCGAGGTGGATCTCGATGTCGAACTCGAAGCCCGCCTGCCCGCAGATCTCCCGCCCCAGCAGGCCGTCGCTGCGGCGGCGCGCCAGCACCGCCTGCAACGGCGCCAGCAGGTGCCGGTACTCGCCGCGCAGATACAGGAAACCCTTGCGGGCCCCGATCACGTAGGCGCACACCGTCATGCCCTCGAACACCAGGTCGGCGTACGACGCGAGCAGCACGCGGTCCTTGAACGTGCCGGGCTCGCCCTCGTCGGCGTTGCAGACGACGTAGCGCTGCTCACCCAAGGCGCTGCGACAGGCCTCCCACTTGAGGCCGGTGGTGAAGCCGGCGCCGCCCCGGCCGCGCAGATTCGACCGCTTGATCTCCTCGAGCGTGGCCGTCGGGCCCTGTGCCGAGGCGGCGATGCCCTCGCGCCAGGACCGCTCGTTGAATGCCCGCTCGTCGGGCTCTCCCGGCCCGCGGTCGATGGCGGCCCGGATGGCCTGGCCCGGCTCCAGTGCCGTACCGAGCAGGATGTCGGCGCGTTGGACGTTGTCCGCGATCTCGAACAACTCGCCCGGCCACTGATCGACCGGCGTCCCGGTGCGGATCAGCTCGGCCACCTGGTCGACCCGGGCGGGCGTGGCGCGCGGGATCGCCCACCCGTTCACCAGGATCGCCGGCCCCTGGTCGCACATCCCGGTGCACGATGTCGTGTCGACCAGCACCAGCCCGTCCTCCGACGGCTTGCCCCGCTCCACCCACAGGTTGCTGCAGAGGCGATCCAGCAGCTCCAGGTTCCCGGCCATGCGGTCCGTGATGTTGTCGGAGAACAGCACGCGGTAGCGGCCGGCGCGCTCGAGGTGGAGAAAGCTGTAGAACCCGGCGACACCCTCGACCCGCGCCCGCGGCAGCCCGAGCCGCCGCGCGAGGTAGGTTATGGTGGCCGGCGGCAACCAGCCCTCGATCTCCTGCGCCTCGCGCAGGATCTGTAGCAGCGCCGTCGGCTGAAGGCCGTAGCGCTCGAGAATGACGTCCAGCTCCGATCGTGGCTCAGCCACTGCACTCACCCCTAGGATTTATCTGGAAATTGGCTCCGCCACGCCGACGGGCGCCGTGGCTGGCCGAAGGCGTCCTTCTTAACACAGATGTGCGCCGGGTTTCGCGACTTGTCTCTGCGCCACGACTGTGCAAGCGGGCAGCTGCGTGACTCGGCATGGCGCAGGCCAGGTCGGCCGGCAGACCTGCCGGGTATCCGCATCGAGACCCGTCGGCCCACCCCGAATGCGTGGATAATCGACAGTCTTTCGGACATCGCCACCCCAACATGGCCCAGATCTTCCTGTACGACACCACGCTGCGCGACGGCACCCAGCGCGAGGACATCTCGCTGTCCG
>Ga0208980_10000016_pt1 | contig 71488 bp, 44 predicted proteins | sample WetSurMetagenome_3_FD_187993 | JGI IMG/M metagenome (GOLD analysis project Ga0208980, IMG submission 187993) | Wetland microbial communities from Twitchell Island in the Sacramento Delta, sample from surface sediment Aug2011 Site A1 Bulk (version 2) | ecosystem: Environmental > Aquatic > Marine...
TAGAACGCCTGCCTGTCACGCAGGAGGTCGCGAGTTCGAGTCTCGTCGGCCCCGCCATAAAAAGCCTTAATGCAAAACGTATTGAGGCTTTTTTCATTTCCTGACCTTTCTAAAATCCCGCTGACAGTGTATGGAGTATGTATGGACTTTGTATGGAGTGCTTCCACACTGAGATTAATAATTGTTGAATTATACTTTAATTGTTTATTGATCAACTTAAAAACTGCAATTTAATACGTATATTACTTTTTTTTCGCGTCAGTTACTATTGATTCCAATTTTAACCGAATAAAATCAGCCAATGACCTTCTATCACTTTCAGCTAATTTCTGCAATTCTTTCTTCGCTTGCTTTTCTATCCGAATTATTATAGTTGAGTCTCTCTTCATTTTTTCACCATAGCAAATATATGATGTAATACTTTGTAAGTCAAGCTAATTGAAAACAATATTTATGAGCCAATGCTTAGCAAGTATAACCACTACTATTGATATTTTTAAGTTTTTATCATATGTTGCAATAGAAAATACCATACATATGTATGGCAATTATTCTAATTGACAAAAATTATAAACCTTAGAAAAACGTGAGAAATACGAGAACATGGCAAACGAACAGAATCTAAAAAAATTCAGTAAAGAATATCAACCTTCCCCGGCAAATAAACGGAAACCGAAGAGAAAAACGTTTATTAAGAGAGCTATGAAGCTAGGTGATATAAGTTGGAATGATGCCGAAAAAATTGTGGAGGAAAATATTCTCGAATTATTAAACTCAAGGAATAAAAAAGATAGAATGTATGCAACAAAATATTTTGCTGAATTTGTTAAACCAAAGAAGCGTGAGCATACAGGGGAATTAAAGGAACAGGTAGTTGTTCAGATAAATTATGGAAAAGTAGAGTAGAAAAAATAAATCATTATGAACCCACCATTCACCGACATTACTATAAACGGCAGAATTTATTACCAACCACAGGCGAAACAGCAGCAATTTCATGATGCAATAAATAACAGAAATGAAAACGGTCTTAGAGATTTTCTTTATGGTGGTGCAGCAAAGGGAGGGAAAAGTTATGCACTACGTTGGGAAGCACATAGAAACTGTTTGCAATATGCAGGAATAAGGGGACTATTAATAAGATCATCATTTCCGGAACTCGAGAGAACACATCTTAGAGACTTGTCATTTGATTTACCGATAGAAATAGGAAATTACAACTCAATGAAACACACATATACCTATTGGAACAAATCAATACTTGAGTTCGGTTACGGAAACACTATTGATGATTTCATCCAATACCTTTCAGCGAATTACGACTTCATAATGATTGATGAACTAACGACTATACCATTCTATCTTTCATATATGTTTCGATTAAGACTACAGGCAAGCAGAAAAGATTTTATTCCATTCTTTGCGTGTGCGACAAATCCAGGTGGAAAAGCACATGGAGAGGTAAGGAGTTATTTTGTAAAGAAGGATGCTGACAATGAAAGCTATCCCGGTTATGATCCTAAGAGAATATGTTTTATTCCTGCAACGGTAGATGACAATAAAATATTGATGGAACGTGATCCAGAAATTGTCATTAGATTAGAACAACTACCTTATGCGGAACAATAAAAATACCGATATGGTAATTGGGATTTATTTGAGGGGATGTTTTGGGAAGATTTCAGATATTCGCAACACGTAATTAGAAACTACAAACTCAGCAAATTACATGCATCAATTGGCGGGCTTGATTATGGTAACGTAACAGTCTTAGAAGTAATGCAAAGAGATTCAGAAGGCACAGTGGTTGTAGGAGCTGAGTGCTGCTTACCAGACTTGACCAATCCAAGCGATAGAGCAAATGCAATAGCAGAATTTCTTCTGGAGAAAGAAATATACCAACTGGATATCATTTATGATACCGATATGGAAATTAGCCAACTAAGCAACATAGGAGTAGATAAGACACCAATAGCAATATTCCGGGAAGTATTCAAGCAACAGATGAAAGATAAAGCACCACGAATGAGGGTAGTCAATAAGAAATCCTTGGACAGGAACAAGCCTTATAGAGTAGTCGTGAATAGTTCGGTGAAAGAATACCTTAGCGTGAAGAAAGTTTGTTTGGGGTGTAAACAGCCTCTTAAAAGAACTGCGAGCATTTGTGAGAGGAAGTGCAATGCCGAAATCCACTACTTAACTAAATTAGTTATTACTGAAGAATGCAAACACTTAATTAAATTTTTAAGTGATGCAATATATGATCCAAACGATTTAAGTGGAGGAGATTTTGAAAGAACAGTACAACCAAAGAAAGATCATCCTTACGACGCATTTAAGTATGGATTTATGGAGTTGTACGCACCAAAGATAAAACCTGAAGACCCACGTCCTAAATGGCTTCAAAATCTATTTACAGAAGGAACCAAAGACAGAAAAGGAGTAAAAGATTTTATGGCGGTATAAACTGAAATTTGTGGAACGCAATGAAAATAGTTCCTACAATAATCTATGTAACTTAAACAGACAGCTTTATCATATCTTCAATTTTAATTAGTAATTAAAATCTCCCACCAAATTTTATTGATCATGCATTCCAGTAGTATATTAAATGTAGCTTTAGTGATAAGCCATTACCGGAGCGAATGTTAACAGTTTCCACCAGAGGCGGACAAGTTGAAACCTGATGAATAACCCTGAAAATCGGGGCACAGCCTGAACAATTAGTTGAGCGATCATTTGCAGTATCAGTGCCTGTAGTTTAAAGATCGAAAAAGACTAATGGACGATTTAGATTTATGGACATAAGGCAATCTCAAATTTTGGTAATAAAAATTAATTAAGTTTGTAAAATTATGCTTGTCTTAATGAATATTCTTAGTCTTAAAAGAAACAATTCTTTATTTTTACATTTAATATTTCCGATACGCTTTGTAACACATTAAAATGCATCCTTTCTAGGAGCCGAGTTGGTGGATAATCTCAGTAAAAAAGTTAACAATAGACTGAATTATAAATGAAGCTGCAAACTATAATTGACAACAGGAACAGTAACACAGTTCTTGAAGCCCTTAAAAAAATCCTACCGGAGTCCCAATCTCTTGATGTTGCGACTGGCTACTTTGAAATTGGTTCATTACTTGCCTTAGATACATATTGGAATAATCTTGAAAAGATAAGAATTGTTATGGGGGATGAGACGACTAAGAGGACAAGGAAAGAGTTAGTTGATGCTTTGCAAAGAGTTAGTGAAGAAAGTATAGAAAAGGAAAAAGAGAAAGATGATTCATTAAGAGGATTACACGCAATTAGAGCCAGCCTAGATTCAAAGCAAATTGAAGCTAAGATTTATTTGCTAGCCAAATTCCACGCAAAAGCATTATTGATGCAATTAAAACCACCTCACCTTTCAAACTATGGAATTATAGGATCAAGCAACTTTACTGAGGCAGGTTTGTGCAGAAATGTAGAATTAAATCTTTTATCAACTGAACAAATTCAATTAGAAGCTGTTCAAAATTGGTATAACACCCACTGGGCAGAAGCTGAAGATGTAAAAGATGAGATATTTAAAATTATCCAGCCACACATTAAAGAATATAGTCCGTATGAAGTTTATGTAAAAGCTTTATACGAGTATTTTCTTGGTAAAGAAGTTCCTTCATCTACTTGGGAAGAATCACAATCCAAAATTTATCCGATACTTGATGAGTTACAGCAAATTGGCTATAGACAAGCATTATGGATTGCGGAAAAATGGGGAGGAGCTTTGGTGTGTGATGGAGTAGGATTCGGCAAGACATATATTGGTTTGATGTTGATTGAAAGATTCCTTCACGAGAGGAAAAGAGTGCTTTTAATAGTACCTAAATCTGCTAGAGAAAGTGTTTGGGAGAAAAGATTATTTGAATATTTACCAGAAGAGTATAGCGGACCATATACTGGCAGCCAACTAGAGATAATAAATCATACAGATCTGCATCGTGAAAAATTTGAGAAAGATTTACAGAAGATTAAACAAAGGGCTGATGTAATTGTAGTTGACGAAGCTCATCACTTCAGGACACCGAATGCTCAACGAAGTGAAAAATTATATGAATTGATGGATCATGGTGGGAATAAAAAACAAATTTATATGCTAACAGCTACTCCCCTTAATAATTCTTTGTTTGATATTTTGCATCTGATAGAATATTTCAGTGGTAAGGATAGAAAATATTTTCAAAGAATAGGAATAAATGATACCAGAACATATTTCGTTAAGATGGAGAGGGCTGTTGAAGAGAAGATGGGAATCAAAAGGGATAAAGAATATGAAGAGCACTTATTTCAGGATTATGATGCTACAGAAGCTGAGAAATTTCTAAAGCAGGATGTATTATTTAAAGAACTCGTAATTCAAAGAAGCAGGGATTATGCAAAAAAATATTTTGCACAAGTTTCCAAGGATAGTATGTACTTCCCGGAGAGAGATACTCCGGCAGTTGCAGAATATAAATTAGCCAGCATATATGGTGATTTATTCAAAAAAATAAAAAGTTCGTTTAGCAGAGACAATCCATTCCTTGAACTTAAATTATATAATCCTGAGAATTACAGGAAGGATGAAACAAAGAAAGATCCCTGGATTAGTGGACGAGAAGCTCAGGTGATATCGCTTATTAGAGCCACATTCCTCAAAAGAATGGAATCTTCGTATAAAGCTTTTGAATCATCCTGTGAAGACCTTTTTAGGAAAATAGCGACATTTCTTAAAAACTATAATCCAGGAAAATGGGAGAAGTGGAGATTTAAGAATGAAAAATTCTGGGATATGATTGAAAAGCATTGGATAGAAAGATTCCCTGAAAAATATGAGGAGAGCGAAGTAGAAGAAGATGATTTGCTACCAGATTTTGAGGATGCTGATAGACTAACCCAAGAGGAATTTTTTATTGAAACTTTGATAGAATCAGCAGAAAGAGATTTAAATGAATTAAAATTATTCCTTGAATTCATATACCAAAATATTACTGAGAGAACGGACGATAAACTTCATCGTTTACTGAAGCTTTTAGAAGATGATAAATTAAAGGACAAAAAGGTTATCATCTTTACAGAGTATAGAGACACAGCCCGATATATCTTTAAGCAACTTAAGAAAAATAAAATTGGTGGTGTCATTGAAGAGTTAGATAGCACATCTTCAAAGGACAGGGAAGAAATAATTAAAAGATTTGCTCCTTACTATAATTGCAATGCAGCAGAACTACCCAGGTATTTAAATAATCAAATAAGAGTTTTAGTGTCTACTGATGTATTATCCGAGGGTTTGAATTTGCAGGATGCAAACTATTTAATCAATTATGATTTACATTGGAATCCAGTGCGTTTGATGCAGAGGATTGGAAGAGTGGATAGAAGATTGGATCCCAATATTGAAAAGTTACTCGGAAGAAAAAATTGTGTTGTAAAGTTTTGGAATTTTTTACCACCTGATGATTTGGATTCTTTATTAAGGTTATATGAGAGAGTATCAGGAAAAGTCTTACGGATTTCTAAGACATTAGGAATAGAGGGCAAGCAGCTTCTTACACCAGAAGATGACTTTGAGGCGTTGAAAGATTTCAATGTATCTTATAATGGTATTATGACATTTGAAGAAACGATGCGGCTCAATTATGAGAAGCTAATACAGGATGATCCCGAGTTAAAAAATTTATTACCTAAATTACCAAGAAGACTCTTCTCCGGTAAAAAAGGAAAATCTGAAGAAACAAAAGGACTATTCGCAGCATTCAGAATGCCTGGAACAATAAAAGAAGAAGGTGAAAAATTACCAGGTGAATGCAGATGGTATTTTTATAGTGAAAAGCTGAATGAAGTAATTGAAATGACTGAAAAAATATATGATGTAATTAAGGCTGATAAACAAACGGAAAGAGTTGTTACCAAAAGTTTTGATGAGTTAAGGGAAGAACTAAAAATAATTGAACGAAAAGCTATTCAAAAACAGCTAAGAGATATGCAGGCTGTTGCAGGAACAAAAGCTCAATTAGTATGCTGGATGCAAATAGCATAATTTTTTGTGACAGGAGAAATGAATGAAAAATGATGAACTTGAAAGGCTGAAAGAAATAAGAACTTTTCCTTCTCTTGTTAAATATTTAAAGACTGAGCTTGATTGGCCTATTACAACTGATGATATCGATGAGATTACCTATGATTATGAAGCTGAAGAACTTGGTTTGGATGAAGAACATTCCGTTAAAATAAAGTCCATTAAGCAATTAAGACCTCTTACATCTAAACAACCTTGGGGAATATTTTATGTCGAGTTTGAACCAAAAAATTTATCTGTAGTCGTACTACGAAGAATTCTACGCTCACTTGTTGTTAAAAGAAGATATTCTAAGAATCGACTTCCAACTTGGCAACTAAATGACCTACTTTTTATATCCTCATATGGTATTAAAAGTGAACGAGCATTGAGCTTTGCGTACTTCTCCGATAATAGTGAATGGGGTGATTTGCCGACATTAATGGTTTTGGGTTGGGATGATAGAGATACCGTACTTCATTTACAGCACGCCCATAATACACTTAAGGAATATCTACACTGGCCAGAAGATGAAAATAATTTAGATGCTTGGAGAACTGGCTGGTCAACGGCCTTCACTATTCGACATAAAGAGGTTATCAATACATCTAAAGAGCTTGCTTCAAGACTTGCTGTTCTTGCTAAGAAGATAAGAAATCGAGTGAATAGTGTTATGCGTATCGAATCGCCAAAAGGTCCCATACGCAAATTATATTTTGCCTTCAAAGAAACATTAGTACATGATTTAAGTCAAGATGATTTTGCAGATATGTATGCCCAGACTATAGCATATGGGTTATTGACTGCGAGAGTATCTAGACCGGAAGGAATAGTTGCTGACAATCTCAGTGATATGATGCCTATAACAAATCCATTTTTGAAGGAGTTGCTCAGTACATTTCTTACTATCGGTGGTAGGAAATCAGAAATTGATTTTGATGAATTAGGGATTAATGAGATAGTCAAGGTATTAAGAAAAGCAAACATGGAAGCAGTCTTAAGAGATTTTGGAGACAGGAATCCCGATGAGGATCCAGTAATTCATTTCTATGAACTATTTCTTAAAGAATACGATCCAGTGAAAAGGATGAATAAAGGAGTTTTTTATACACCTAAGCCTGTTGTAAGCTTTATAGTTAAAAGTATTCATGAAAGTCTAATTAATGATTTTAACATTAAGGATGGTTTGGCTGATACCATAACCTGGGGAGAATTCAAAAAAAACAACCCTGATGTTAAAATTCCAAGTAATGTAAAAACAACAGATTATTTTGTAAAAATTCTTGATCCCGCTACTGGAACAGGAACATTCCTCGTTGAAGTTATTGATTTAATACACAAGCATATGACTAATAAATGGATCAATGATGGATATAATGAATTAGAAATTAAAACACTGTGGAATGAATATGTAAGCAAAAGGCTTCTAACCAGACTTTATGGTTTTGAATTAATGATGGCCCCTTACGCAATAGCCCATATGAAAATTGGACTAAAACTGGCTGAGACTGGTTACAAATTCTTAATAGACGAAAGAGCTAGGATATTTTTGACTAACTCGCTTGAGGAGCCTCAAGATTTTTCAAATTATTTTGAACAAATGGCACCTGCACTAGCTCATGAAGGCAAAGCCGCAAATGTTGTTAAAAAAGAAATTGTAATGACCGTAATTCTTGGTAATCCCCCTTACTCAGGTATTTCAACTAATAAAGGTGAATGGATCACACAGCAAATTGAAAACTATAAATATGTTGATGGTGAACATTTTAAGGAAAGAAAACATTGGCTACAGGACGATTATGTTAAATTTATTCGATTTGCACAGTGGAAAATAGATCACTTTGGTGAGGGCATATTAGCATTTATTACCAATCGTAATTATCTGGACAATACAACATTCAGGGGGATGCGACAAAACTTAATGAATACATTTGATAAAGTCTGTATTTTGGATCTTCATGGGGATAGTGTCAATGTAGAAAAAAAAATCAAAGCAATGAACGATGAGAACGTTTTTGATATTCAACAAGGTGTAGCGATTTCATTTTTAATTAAATATTATAGATATGAAAGTAAATCATTCAATCATTCTGATTTATATGGACTTAGGGATTATAAATATAATTACTTGACAAAGAATACAATCGGTAAAATTCAATGGAAAAAAATTGAACCAGATAGCCCATATTATTTCTTTATTAAAAGAGACGAACTTAATCGAGAAAAATATAATAGTTATAAACCAGTTACAGAGTTTTTTCCAATCAATGTAAGCGGAATATTGACTTCACGTGATGAGTTTGTAACAGATTTTAACATTAAGCCGTTAAAAAACCGTATAAGCGAATTTAGAGCCTTACAAACAAAAGATGAATCTATCAGACTGAAGTATGCCTTAAAAGATACAAGAGGTTGGAAATTAAAGGATGCGAGAAAAGCTCTTTCTAAAGATGAAAATTGGTCTGAATGTTTTACAAGAATTTTGTGGAAACCTTTTGATATTCGATTTATTTACTATCATCAGAAAATGGTTGATTGGGGTAGACCTGAGGTGATGCGTCACATGATGAAAGATAATATTGCTTTGGTAGTATCAAGACAAACACAATCAGAATTTAGGCATGCTTTTATAAGTAATCTTATTTGTCCTTTTAACCTTACAGGAACAGCAGGCAGATATGGCAGCGGATATTTATTTCCGTTATTTCTTTATCCTGAAATCAATAAAAAAGATTTATTTAGCGAACAAAAATCTGATGAGAAAAAACCGAATATCGAACCAAAAGTATTTGAATTTCTTAAGTTTAAATACAAAAAAGAAGTTAATCCAGAAGAAATATTTTATTATATCTATGCAGTTCTTTATAGTAACACTTACCGCACAAAGTATACTGAGTTTCTAAAGATTGATTTCCCTCGTATTCCCTTTACAAGCAATAATGAACTATTCATTCAATTAGGCAAACTCGGTAAACAAATTGCAGGTTTACATTTGCTCAAATCAGACGAGCTAAATAAACCAATCTCAAAATTTTCCGGTGCAGGTAATAATCAGATAACTAAAAGACCAGAATATGAAGATGAAAGAGTTTATATAAATAATACTCAGTATTTTACAAATGTAAAAGAAGAAGTCTGGACATATCAGATTGGCGGATATCAGGTATGTGAGAAATGGTTGAAGGATCGTAAAGATAGAGAACTTTCTCCGGAGGAAATTCAAATTTATTGCAAAATTGTCACCGCTATTGACAAAACTATTCTTATACAAAGAGAGATTGATGAATTGTATGATAATGTCGAAGAAGATCTAATAGATTTTTCCCAATTAAAAACAGGTTAAATAAGGCGAGGAGTGTGTGAGGGAAAATTATTATTTTTTCACAATTAATATAGTCTGATTTTTCTTTGGTGAGGTTAAAGAGAATTAAACTTATATCAACTAATTGAAGGGGTTATTTTGATTGTTGATAATTTTACTATTTCTACTCGAAGAAATAGAAGAGCTTTACTAATAAATCCACCTATTTATGATACGAGATATTGGGATAAATGGAGCCAGCCATATGGGCTATTGAAAATAGCTTCACTCCTTAAATTAAAATCATCACAAGTTGCTTTTCTTGATTGTTTAAGATCAGATGCATCAAAGACTGTCCCTAAAAAAATAAAAGGATCTGTAAAGATTGGTGATATTGAAATGACTTTGTATCATTTTGGATTAGATTACGACGAAATACAAAGAAAGCTTATTAATCTGGACTTTAAACCAAATGAAATTTACATCACTTCGATAATGACTTATTGGTGGGAAAGTACAAGAGACTTAATTCTAGTGATGAAAAAATTATTCCCTAAGACAGCGATTATTCTTGGTGGGATTTACCCGTCTTTATGTCCTGAGCATGCTGCAGAGAATACAAAAGCTGATATTATAGTTAAGGGTGAAGTCAAAGAAGCTTCAAATCTATGGACAGAACTTTCAGTGTATAATCAAATTCCTGATTATGCTGTCATAACATCAAGTAGAGGTTGTCCATACGACTGTGATCATTGTGCACAACTGCTAATAAATGGTCCAGGAATTAGACATCGTGAGCCTGAAGATGTTTGGCAAGAAATGTTATCAAAATATAAGCTTCACAAAATTAAGAAGTTTGCATTTTATGAAGATAACATTCTATTAAAACCAAAATCACATTTTGAAAAGATACTCGATTACATAATATCAAGTGGATTAAAATTTCATTTATCTGCACCCGAAGGATTCGAAGTAAGACGTTTGTATCCAGAATTATTGAAAAAAATAAAACTGGCAGGTTTTAAAAGTATTTATTTGCCTTTAGAAATTGCATCATCAGATGACTCGGTTTCGGTAGATCGAAAAAACGTAAGTTTGGAAGAATTCGATAAAGCAGTTGACTATTGTGAGGAAGCTGGATATAGACCTAGAATCAGACAAGAATTAAATGCATTTATTTTATACGGTTTACCAAATCAAAATGTTGAGAATGTTATTGAAGCAATTCTTTATGCAGCTCATCGTGTAGGGAATGTGACACCTATGTTATTTACACCGGTACCAGGTACCAGAATTTATAAGAATTATGAATGGTATTTTAAAGAAAAGAATTTGACTTTAGAAAAACTTAACGGTAAACTTTTCCCTTTTTGGGAATTAAATAATTTGCTTCCAAGTGAATATCTTGATCTTCAAAGGCTTATGTATTCGTTTCATACTCAATTAAGAGGAGAAGCATTTAATATCCTTGGAGATTCGAAAATTTCGCGAAGCTTTAGAAGAGTGGTAGCTGATTGGCATAAAGATGAAAAATTTTCAATAAACAAATTATCCAGCAATAGGGGGTAAAATGAATAATATAAGTGAATTTATGCTTGAAGAGTATAAACAAATTGCGAACGCTTATCAAGATCTCCATACACAGCATAATGAATTAATTAAAACCTATTTAACTTTGGTTGCTTTTCCTGCAACTATTCTTGCGGTAGCATTAGAAATTGTTAAGCAACTTCAATTACCAGCTGATCCTTCTAAGCTAGATAGTATCATAAATAGTTTAAGTTTTCCTATAATTCTAGTCTTGCTAATAGCCCTTTTCTTTATAGGGATAACGGTATTATCAGCTTATGTTTCAACAAGAGCAGAGGCGATTTTATACATAAGAACAGTGAACTGTGTAAGACGATATTTTATTGACCATTCTTCAGAAGCAGATGTGAAAAAATATTTAGTACTACCAGATTATGATTCCTTTCCCCCCTTTGTAGAAGATAAATTTACGAGATCATTTTGGAACACGATGGTGATACTTATAATAAATTCAGTGATTTTTGGAGTTATTTCTTTTTCACTATTAATAGTTTGCGGTTTAAAGAAAGATGGTTGGCTGCTGTGGGTGCTTTCCTCTATAATGATCACGTTAGCTTTTATAAGTCAATATCAATGGCAAAAAAGGATTTTGAGCGAAAATGAAAAACGATATAGAGTCAAGTTTCGTGATAGTTCTCAAAATAAAAATCAGATTGGAATTGATTTGGATGGGGTTTTAGGTGATCTAGTACATAATGTAATAAAATATTCAAAAGAAAAGTTTAATATTAGAATTAAAAGTGAGGAAATAACGACTCATGACTTAACAAAGTGTACAAAACTATCTGATTCTCAAGTAAAAGAATTGTTCCAAGATACAGAAATTTTTTCAACATTAAATGTCTTAAAAGGATCAAAAGAGAGCATTCAAATATTGAAGGCAAGAGGCTATACAATTCATATTGTGAGTGATCGGTTTTGGGATAAGGATGATTGGAAGAATACGAAAAAATGGTTGGATGGAAATGAATTTAGTTATGATTCTTTGTGTTTAGTTTCTGCTAATGATAAACTTGAGTATGCAAAGAAACACAAGCTTGAATACTTTATTGAGGATAATTTAGAAACAGCAAAAAAGTTATCGACATATTGCAAAAATGTCTTTTTATTTAATACTCCTTATAATCAAGGAGATATTCCACCCTCCGTAAGAAGATTTAACCATTGGTATGAAATAATTGAGATTCTTTTCAACAATTAGTATTGTTTGATCATTTATAATGAGAATTAAATAATGGCTACTCACATCACACTTCGTTTAGCCTGGCATAACGACGGATGGAATGGGCATATTTGTAAAAATCCAAAGGCTAATACATACTGTATAGGTAATTACTCCTACCCTGGGGATATGATAAAAACAAGAAGAGATTTGGAATGGGAAGAACAGGATAAAGTCAAAGGAATATCCTGTTCAAAACTGGATAAATCACCTGCGTGTGCCTTAAGCATTAATGCTTTTGGTAATGAACATCTTAAAGCATTAAGTGAACCACCTGAATGGTTTAATGACGAATCAAGTGGAGTTTATATAGATTTACCACAATCGACTGTTTGTGTCTGGCCATACGAGGTTATGTATGGAGAAGATGTTAGAAATAAAGTTGGTAAGCAGGTTTATGATTATGAACAGAGATTGGAAAATGCTAAGAGCTATTTTAAAGAGTTAGAGAAAGGTCAATCATTAATATTCTATTATTCGAACTACAGTAATCCTTTTAGCGAAGAGGAATCCAGGAAATATGTAGTCGTTGGGATATCAAGATTTAAAAGGACTGGTGATATTCATTATTATAATAATGTATCTGAAGGAAATCAAGAAAAATATGCAGGTGGATTTGTTTGGCAGATGCCTGTTACTTCATATTACCCAGATCAAGGATTCAGAATTCCATACCATAAATACAAGGACAACCAGGAGATATTAAATAAGTTATTATTTATACCTGAAAACCCAAGAAACTTTAAATATGCTACAAGACAATTAACTGACGATGATGCATTAAGCTATATAGAAAGATTCCTAGAAATTGTAAAAACTTTAATAGAGATAGGCGACGATTCTGAAAACTGGGAAATTCGGAAGCAATGGTTACTTGGTTTACTTAATGAATTATGGAAAAAGCGAGGAGCATATCCCGGATTAATTTCAGTTTTATCCTATCTAAATTTTTCTGAAGGAATAGATTATTATAAAAGAAAATCTGAAGAAGGTGAGGACAAATCTGCATACTTACAAATTAAAAATTTGATTACTGGTAAAGCTAAAGCGGTTGAAGGTATTGAATTAGATTCAAAAGTTTTAAAAGACTTGCAAAGAAATTGGAAACTTAGAAATGAAAATGAGCAAAAGTTATTAATTGATATTCTGCCAAGATTTGATTTATCGATAATTCATATTGAAAATATACTATCAGAAAAACGTCAAGAGAATAACCTTTATTCTTCACTAGATGAAATAATCATAAATCCATATACTTTATCTGAAGAATATATTGGAGATGATATTGATGACTATATAACCTTTAATAAAGTAGATCACGGAGTCCTTCCATCGCCAGAATTAGGTATTGAAGAATTATTTGCTAAAAATGATGCCGAGAGATTTAGAGCACTTTGTGTTGACCAGCTAAAATTTAGCAGCGTTCATACCTTCATATCCTCAAATTCAGTTCTAGAAAGCATAAATCACAGGCTTAGTTATCTACCTGATTGGAAGAAAGAAGAATTCACCCAAAAATATTTTGAAGTGGATGAAGAAGTCATAGGAAAAAAGATATGGATTAAGAACTATAATGAAACAAAGTATCTGTACCTAAAAAATATATATGAGGATGAAAGAAAAATTCAGAAGATTTTAGAAGAACTTTCGAATCGACCTGATATTCAGATAAAGAAACCTGTTACTGAAAAAACATTCATTGAATTATTAAGGGATAAAGAAAGTGATCTAGCGATAAAAGCTGCGAAAGAATATGAAAAAGCTCTAGTAGGTCAAGCTAAGGTTTGTCAGAGAGTTTTCAACAAACCTATTTCTGTAATTTCAGGTCCTGCAGGAACAGGTAAGACAACAATTATAAAGACGATTATTAGTGCTATTCGAAAAGCACATGGGAGTGCAGCTTCAGTATATCTACTAGCACCTACAGGTAAAGCATCTGAAAGAATGAAAGAAAAGACAGGTAGTAAGGCAACAACAATTCACTCCTTCTTAGCCAGTAATTCTTGGTTAAATAATAATTTCACTTTCAAGAGAATAGGTGGAAAGTTAGCGGATGACATTACAAACCTGGTTATAGATGAATGTTCAATGATTGATCTAGAACTGTTTGCAACTTTATTCAGGTCGATTAATTGGAATTCTATACAAAGATTAATATTGGTAGGGGATCCCAATCAGCTTCCACCAATAGGCAGAGGCAGATTATTTTATGAAATAATAGAATGGCTACAAAATAATCACCCAGAAAACTTAGGTACGTTAAGTATAAATGTTAGACAGCTAGAAAATAGGGTATTAAATCGAGGTAATGGTATTCTTGAGCTTGCGGATATTTTTATCCAGGAAAAACAGAAGGATGAAAATTTTAATAAGCATCAAAAAGAAGAGATGGTAAAAAGATTACAAGAAGGGGAAGATCTAGATGAGGATCTTAGAGTAATCTATTGGACTGATACTGCTGATCTTGAAGCTAAAATTAAAGAACAAATTATCTCTGATCTTGAAACGGATGCCGGCCAAAAAGTTGTTGATAATAAAATCTATGAACTCTGGAATAAATTGTGCAATACAAGAGGAGATAATTTAAAGGCTACTTATCAACAAGTAATATCACCGTTCAGAGGTGAGTACGATGGAGTTGATAACTTAAATATTATTTTCCAGAATATGTTTAACGCATATCAGGCAGGGAAAAATGATTTAGAAGGGATAGCCTTATTCGATAAGGTAATCCAGATTCGGAACCGTCCTAAATCTAACATGATCTCAGCTTATAATTGTACTACTAAAAAACCTGAATACATTGAAATTTATAATGGTGAGATAGGTTTTGTAAAACCTCACGGATTTGACCACAGCAAGTTTAACAACAAATATTTTAGATTGGAAAAATTCCAAGTGAAATTTGAGCGTAAGGAAAATTACTGGGTTGGATATGGAAAAGGATTAGGGAGGAATGAAAGAGATAGATGGATAAAAGAAGAAAATCCTGAAGACAACTTAGAATTAGGCTATGTGATTTCAGTACATAAAGCTCAAGGCAGTGAGTTTGAGAGAGTATATTGTGTATTGCCAAAAAGAAAAAGTCAAATTCTTTCTATGGAGCTTCTTTATACAGCTATAACAAGAGCTAATAGGCACTTAACAATCTTTGCTCAGGGCGATGTATCTACTTTTTTATCTTTATGTAGACCAGAGAGCTCAGTGCTTAAAAGGATAAATTCTTCTCTTTTTTCCTTTGAACCATTGCCAGAAGAAGTTTTATCATTGTTTAGATGGTATGAGGAAGGCAAAATTCATTCAACATTAACTGAATATTTTGTAAGATCTAAATCAGAAATGAACATAGCGAACATCCTTCACTTAAAAGACATTCCTTTTGAGTATGAAACTCCTTTGTTTGCACCAGATGGAACAATGTACTTACCCGATTTCACTTTAAAGATTAAAGGGGAAACTCATTACTGGGAACATGTTGGCATGTTAAACAATCCAGATTATAAAAAGCACTGGGAGGAAAAGGAAAAGTGGTACACTAAACATTTCCCGAAACAATTAATTGCTACGTATGAATCCAATTTACAGAGCAAAGAGATAGAGAAAATACTGAAAGAGAGGTTTGGATCATAAAAATTGATATTAAATATCATTAAAATTCAAGAGGAGAGAATATGGAAAAGATAATATATTCATTAAATATTTTGACTTTAATAATTATACTGGGATTAGGTTATTTAATTTATTCTAAACTAGACTCAAATAAATTAAATACTGAAAGCAGTGCATATACTGAAAAATATTTAGAAGAGCACGATAGATATGAATTGGTATCAGGGAAAATGCCACCTTACTTGCAAGCAGAGGGACCTGAAACTGTATTTTTATTAGATAAAAAAATGGGTGATGTTTGGGTCGTTACTGCAGTTTGGAAAATAGGTTATAGATTAATGGAACTTGAAAAGTTTACGCCCAGTGTTGAGTGATAGTGAAGAAAATAAGTTAATTAATTAGGAAATTATATCGCAAGCTGAAATCTTAGAATCTTAGGGAAAGACAGCTCAGGCCTCCATCCAGTTTCCTGAATTCAGACACATCAACTTCAATTGTAGTGTAACCTGCTTGTTTAATTTTCTTTTTAGTCTTCGGGAATCCTTTCGGAACCAGAACCTTATCATTTATCCACAGACTGTTTGCTGCATAGCTTTCATCATCATCAACCAATATCAAGTTATACTTCTGAAATTCTGGCTTATTGATGAAACTACTTGTCACAAGTGGATTATTATTCTCAAGATATGATACTCCAGATTTGAGATGCAGAGCATTCTTTACTGGTATGGTCGAACCTATTAGACCATACTTAGCCAATATTCCAATTAACTGATTTGCACCAAAAAGATTTGTTCTTTCTGACAAGCCAATGCAAAAGTGGTTGCCAACCATCATAATATCACCACCTTCAAGTGTTCCCGGTGTAGAAATAGTTTCAACAATCGGATAAAAATTTTCTATAACCTGACTCAGTTCAATTATTTCGCCATTACGAGAATGAGAAGCAGGATTAGTAATGATAGCGCAATGTGGAGTCAGAAGTGCAGTATCCTCAACGAAAGTGGAATCAGGATAATTTTCATTTGCTTCCAGTACAGTTACTTCTAGACCACATTCTTTAAGAACTTTAATATAAGCCTGATGCTGTATCAGTGCCAACTGGTAGTCTGGCTTTCCAAGATTAGCAGTAGTTAAACCATTCACCAGGTTCTTGCAGGGTTTTCTTACTATGGCTTTCTTGAACATTTATCAAATATTATTGATTATTCTCTTTTCAAAATTAGGTAAAAAAGTAAAGTTTCTCGTTGGTTTTTGTAATTAAAAGAAGGGAATCCCGCTGATTATAGAAAGAATTCGTAAATTAGTAAAAAATACAATCCAAACATTTTAACTTGACCAAAATGAATTCTGATAACAAGAAAAAAATAGAAAAATATAGTCACTGGTGGAATAGCATAGTCCGTTCAAATTTTAACACTGAAGCTATAATATTCGCACTCAATAATGTAGGAGACGAAAACGAAAATGAATTTATTGATTTTATGAAAAGAAAGTTCATAAGAAGAACCATAGACGAATGGATGAGGTTTTATGAAACTGACTATAAACTTAGAGAATATAATAAATTAAAAAAATTTAAATTATTATTACCTCATATAAAAGATGAGAAAATTTTTATAATACAAAACACAAAATATGAAGAAATTGCAATTGGGAACGATACTTTACAGAATTTGAAAAATTTTGAGATGAAGTATATTTTAGAAATTTCACAAGCACAAGCTATAAGTACTGGAATTGAATCAATAAGTGACCAAAAAAATGAAAAACCTAAGAATAGAAAAAAAGTTAATACCTCAAATGAAGTAATAGCAGAAGAAGTAATTAAAATGTGGGATAATGGCGTTGAGGAATTCGAAAGAATATATAAAACTTTAAGTGAAAATTCTGAAAAATTATTTGCGGAAAAATTAAGTATTGGGCAGATCAAAGGGAAATACCAACGTTTTGCAGTAAATCATAAGGAGTTTAAAAGAAAAAATATTAAATAATTAGTGCGTGCACGTGCGTGCACGTAAACAGATTTTAGTTTTGTAACCGTCATCATTTAGGTTTTGTTACCTGATAGATTGACGGTTTAATAATGCCGTGTTGAAACCTGGATGATGACAAATTGTTTCGGGTAATGTTCAGCACGGCATTAGCATTTTAAAATAAAAGGAGTAAAAAAATGGAATTGTACTGTGAGATAAAAAATGCGCTAGCAGAGATTCAACTTACCATAGATAGGTTGAATGAAACAATCTCTCAGACTAAACACAAAAATGTTGTTGATATGCGAATTTTTGATTCAGTTATCACTGAATATTTTGCATTAGGTCACGAAGCTGACCAGATAAAAAAAACAATAGATGGTATTTTACTTTGTAGGAATGATTCAGAGAGACTCGATTTCTTTCTGAACAATATTTATAAGGCAGATCAATTTGATGAAGATATAATATAAAATAATAGTTAATGATAATTAATGAACCTATCAGATAGCTAAAACCAAGAAATAGTTAAAAAGTGGTTATTGATGGATTTTGATTACAAAAAACTTGCAGAAGAAATGATAAGACAGATGCCTGGGTTCAGTTCAACTGTAACATTGATCGAATTTACCGAACAATATATTTCCTATTCAAACAATAACAGAGCGAAGAAAACGTGCGAGGGTGTGAAGCTCGTCTGTAAAAAGCTGTTACATTATTTCCCACCGAACAGAGAACTTACTACAATACAAATAAAAGATGCTGAGAATTTTCTTGATTCAGTAAAGAAAACAGCTCCTAAAGGAATTGATGTCTATCAAAGAACTTTGAAGGCAATGTGGAATAAATCAATGCAATGGAATTATGTGCAGAACAATCCGTTTGATCAAATGAAACTGAAAAAAAGACAAATCCAGAAACCTGTTTATGTGACTGAAGCACAGCTTGAGGAAATACTGAAGCATATTGATTCTGATACTGTTAAAGATGCAGTGATAGCAGCATTTTATTCCGGTTGTAGGCTAGGGGAAATAGTGAATCTGACCTGGCAAGATGTAATGCTGAAAGATGATTTGATGATGATTGGTAATAAAGATTTTGAGACTAAAGGACGCAGACAGAGAGTGGTTCCAATACATATTAAAGTTAAAGAAGTACTGGTACGAAGATTTCCCAAGATTATTAACCGAGAAAAACATTTCGTGTTCTGCAAAAGCAATGGTTATCCGTTTACAGGAGATTATTTCAGCAGAAGATTCAAACGTGCATGCAGACAAGCTGGTCTGAGTGAAGAACTACATTTCCACAGCTTAAGGCACGGTGCTGCTACAAAGATGATAATGAGTGGTGCACCCTTACCCTCTGTCCAAAAAATTCTTGGGCACTCTAATATCCAAACAACAATGGTTTATACACATCCTAATCTTGATGAATTGAGGGAAGCGGTTAACAAGTTATGAGATCAATTAAAAATTAAGATTGCACAATCTATTAATAAATAATAAAAAGGAGAACAAAAAATGTATTACAAGCAATTTGCATTAAGATATTTTGAACTGATGAAGTTCAATGTATTACCATTACGCGGTAAAAAACCTGCAATAAATTGGAAGGAATGGCAGGATAAATGCCAATCAAAAGAAGATATCGAAGCGATGGAATGGAAAAATAGTTCTGGTCTTGGTGTTGTTATGGGAATTAATAATTTGCGCTGTTTTGATCTCGATAAAGTTGAAGATCCTGATATACTTGAAGTAATGCTGAGAGAACTGAATTTACCTGAGGACTACAGATGGCTAGTTCAGAGCGGAAGTGGGGAAGGATATCATATTTACTGTCTCATCCCTAGCCCTTCTCCCGAGGAGAAGGGAGCTTTTAAGAAGTTCAGTGGCGATAAGGCTGTGTATAAATTTTATTTAATAGAGGAAGGGATTTGTGACCATATTGAACTAAGATGGAAAGATTGTCAAACTGCATTACCGCCTTCTAATCACGAAAGCGGAGGTATATATAGTTTCTTTCACAATGATCCTACTGAATTACCTGCGACAGTTGAGACAGGAAAAGTAGTTTCGTTTATTGAGAATTACTGCAAGTTGGGAAAACAAAACGGTGCAGAACAAAACGAAGAACGGTCAATTAATTTTGATGAAGAACGACTTGAAAGTGCTCTTGATTATTTAAGCAAGCATCTTCCAGATGGTTCCTATGATGACTGGATTACAATCGGATTTGGACTTGCTTCTTTAGGAAAAACCGGAGAAGAATATTTTGTAAAAATGAGTTTGCTAAATCCAAATTATAAAGACAGTGAAGCTGAAATACGGAAAAAGTTTATAAGCTTACTTGCTGACTATGATGGTACTACTACAATCCGCTCAATTTACAGAATTGCTGAAAATTACGGATGGAAAAAACCGGTAATACATTTCTGGTTTCTGGATAAGAGAGGACAGGTAACAATCTGCAGGACGTGCTTTAAAAGATTTCTTGAAAGTGAAGGATACTGCAAGCTGAAAAAAGACGGCGGGTATCTGTTTGTAAGAATAGTCAATAATATTGTTGCTGAATTTGATGCTATTCATGTAAAGGATTTTGTGCAACATTATCTCTATGCTTTGCCAGCCGAAGAGTTTGAAAATATTAACAGAACACAAATTATTGATGCATTGATAAAAGGAGCAAACTTCTACTTCGCCTACCAGTTTTTTGAATTTCTTATTACAAGGGATATTGAATTCAAGCGTGATACTGCAAAGGAAGGATTCCTTTTTTATAAGAACGGATATGTAACTGTGACTGCAGGCACTGTTCAACTAAATGATTATAAAAATATGAATGGTTATATCTGGGAAAAACAGATTATCGTACGCGAACATCAACCGACAAAAAAGCGAAGTGACTTTGAAGAGTTTTTGCATAATGTCTGCAGGAAGGATGTTCAGAGAACAAAGGCACTTAAGTCTGCCATTGGTTATATAATTCACTCATTTAAAGATCCCAATAATGCTAAAGCTGTAATCTTTATTGACGAAAAGAAAAGTGAAGGTGCTTATGGCAGAAGTGGTAAGGGACTTGTTATTAAAGCCATAGCTAAAATAAGAAGCGTTGTATTTGAGGATGGTAGAAATTTTGATATAGGTAAAAATTTTGCTTTTCAGAGGGTGAGTGCAGATACTAACATCGTTGCTATTGAGGATATGCGTGAAAAGTTTCCGTTCGATCGCTTGTTCTCTATCATAACTGAAGGAATCACAATTGAGAAGAAACATCGTGACGAAATTTTTATTTCGTTTCCAGAGTCACCAAAGATTGTCATCTCCTCTAATTTTACAATTCAGGGTGTTGACGATTCGACAAGGGACAGACAATTTATTGTTGAATTCTCAGATCACTATAATAAAAGAAACAGACCGTTGGATGAGTTTGGAAAACTATTCTTTGAGGGATGGGATGATGAAGAATGGAGGGCTTTTGATAACCTAATGCTTGAATGTCTACAACTTTACTTAAAGCAGGGTCTTGTTCCTTATGAATATGTTAATCTTGAGCAGAAGCAGCTTATTGATGAAACCTGTGATGAGTTTGCTGAGTTTTGTGTCGGAATAGAATTGAATCACGAGTATGACAAAAAAGATTTGTACGAAAAGTTTAAGACCGAATATCCTGATTATGAGAAATTGTCCCAGGGGAAGTTCACACGATGGCTGAAATTATGGGCAAGGATAAAGGAGTATGAAGTTGTAGAAGGGAAGTCTGGTGCGAACAGAACAATTATTTTTTCACAGTTAGGTAAGGCTGCTTAGTACTACAAAGGTCATCTATCACCTCACCATCACAGCGGGAGATTTTTTGGACACGTGGACGCATTTATGATCAGATTTAAACTGCGGTTAGAAAAGCGGGTAAGTTGTGTCCTGATGTCCAACAAGAATATCTTCATTGTATGGACTTTGTATGGAGTAGCAAAATTTTATTTGAATTTTGAATAAAAAGTCAGAAAAGCACCTGCCGTAAGAGCAGGCGGTCTGAAAATTAAGTTCTTAAGTTTCTGCTTGTCAAAAAAAAATAAACAATCGAATGAGTAAATACTATTAAATCTTTTTTAGTATTACACTTTTTAACATCTTGACTGATTACACATCTGTCGTCAATTTAAACAGTAACTAGCTAGCGGCATTATTTTAATTAAAATTTTAAGATTTTCTATCAGATATCAGTGAGACCCTTCGTGAATGATTGAGAGATCTGAAAATTTGGAGGGAGTATCAAAGGACCAGATGGTACCCGGATGTATTTATTACTTGCCAATCGTCAATCAATAGTTGCTTAAGTCAATTATTATCTGCATATTATAAATAAATAAATTTTCTACTCCGAGAGTGTTTGATTTTCTGAGTTGAATCCCTGAACTACTTCCCTCATCAACATCCTGACAACCCTCCCGAAGCAGATGCTTGAAGTAAGGAATTATACTTGAGTGACTTTGATTAAGAAATAAAGTTACTTGATGTTTAAAAAATAATTTAATCAAGTTCGTTACAAATACTTATATAAGGAGATGTAGCATGAACTTTTTGGATAATTCTTTATTAACCGTTCTTTTAACTCTGGCTGCGACTTTTCTTGGACTATCTATTGTTGTTCAAGTAGTTCAGGAATTATATAAATACTTAAGAAGCAGCAAAGGCCGCGCCTACCAGATAGCATTACAAGATTTTCTTGGTTCTTTAGCTCAAGAATTGCTGCGACCCGGCATTCTTCCTGATGTTCGAGTTAGGGGTCCGATGCAACTTAAGAGAGTGCGATCAAAAGGAATGATACTTCCTTTTAAAAAGGAAGAATTAGCTAGCGCTCTCGAACGAACTGCACCTGCCTGGATTCAACGAACGTTGAAGCAATTAAATTTAGAAGTTGATTTTCAGACTGGTAAACCTCTCTCACAATCAGTTTCATGGGAAGAATATCTTAAAGAACTGGGAAAGGTTGAACAAGGAACAACAGGTTATTGGAATGCAGTTGAAATTGCAGAGTTTTTAAGGGAATGGGAATATACGTGGCACCAAGAATCTGTAGATGATAATCCGGAAATAAAACGTATCGGAACTATCAAAACCAAAAATAGTGAGGTAGATGCTAAACAACTTTTATTAGCTTTTAGAAAAAGGTTTCTTCCATTTGTTGAAAACGCTACTGAAAATTTTTCGCAACTGGAAAATAATTTTGAATATACCTATGGTAGAGCCAATCGAAGACTGACTTTTATTATTGCTCTCTTAATTGCCTTCATCTTCAAGTTCCCCATTAATACACTTTATCAGAATGCTCAGGAAACTGATCCAGCTGCTGCCATAAAACTTGCCGAAACAACTATGGAAATTTATAATAGGCAAGCTGAAATGCCAGATTCACTTATCAAAGAAAATCTTGAGCTTGCAAAAGAAATTATGACAAATACATTAGAGGAACAATCAAACGGTAAAGGTATTGAATATTATAGTGACTGGTCTTCAATTCCGAGACTATTCTCCGGAGATTTTACTTTTCTTCTTTACATTTTTTATTGTGGTATCACCGCAATATTTTTAACATTCGGTGCACCATTTTGGAATGATATCGCATCTGCACTCTTAAGATTGCAGAAAGGTACCACTTCAGCCAAAAAACCAGCATCGACCGAGGAGAATAATGGCTGATATCAGATACCCTGATTTTACGGGGGAACGCGGTGTAGGTTACTGGCTAAGGCCAAAAAACCTTCTTGCATCAAGACAGAAAATCTTACGTGTAGACTATTCAAATGAATGGCGATACGAATTCGGCAATCCAAATCCACCGGATCGATCGGTACCTCTTTCAAGATTAATAGAGCCTGGAGAAAATCCAAATAATGGTTTTAGAATAATAATACTCGGTGATACCGGTGAAGGTGACAGATCTCAATACGGATTACTACCTCTGATATACGCTTTCAAACCGGACTTTCTCATCATCAATGGAGATGTTGCTTATCCTGCAGGAAGAATCGGAACGAGTCCTGATGAGGACGATTTTGTTGCGGGATTTTTCAGGGCATACAGTAATCTGAATTGTCCGATATGGGCAACACCCGGTAACCACGAGTATTACTCATCCAATAATGGCAGAGATTTCTATGATGTTTTTTGCTCACGAAAACACGATCGGTTATGGTCTCAATATGGTTTGAAACACAACGTTTTACAACCGGGAATGTACTGGGAGTTAAATGATTCGGCGGGCAATTCAAAGCTTGTTATAATAGGTCTTGATTCTGGTAAATCAGCTAACCTTGATGGTCACAATGATTGGTGGCAAATCTGGAAAAGAAAAATTTATCCGGATCATACTCAGCATATCTGGCTTGATGAGAGATTACGCAAAGCACAAAATAGTGGAAGTAAAGTTATAATCCTCTTTCATATCCCGGCTTTAACAAGAGATATTCAAGTAGAAGAATATCTTTCTACTATCCATCAACTTATAGCTGATTACAGTTGCGTTAAATTAGTTCTTTGTGGCCACGATCATAATCATCAGCAGTACACATCTGAAATATTTCGAAGATATATAGAAAAAGAGGAAGCATATAAAGGTATAAATAAAACTTTTCCTGATTATATAGTCAATGGAGGTGGAGGTGCTTTCTTACAGAGTACAGATTATAAGGATGGACTTTACAAAGGTATTCGTTATCCATCAAGAGATCAGTGGAAGATTTATGCGAATTTTGGCCGTCAAGTTGTCAGCTCTTGGGGAAGGAATAAGTCCTGGTTAAGTAAAGTCGTAGCAGCATTTTATGATGATGCAAAATCGGATGCCGATGCTGCAAAATATCTAAGTTTTATTCTTGTGGAATATAATTCAAACTGGCCAGCTGGAGTAAAAAGTGAAATACGTGCTACACCGGTTTTTATGGATGATATTAATCAGTTATATGATCCAGATGAAATCGTTGATGTAATGGATAAAAATCACCCGATAGATAATAATAGAGTTCAATCTTGCTTACAGAAAAATCTTGAAATCAAGTTTTAAAAATAATTCAAGGTAAATTGAAAATGAGTAATCCAACACCAAAGCTTATAGACGTTCATGTTCACGTCGGGTTATTAGGAAATCGTTGGCCTCAATGGGGTCGTCTATCAGAGTGGTTTCGTCAGCAGACAACATATAAAATTTTTCTTCTGTTTGCCGGAATTAAGGCTGATCAGGCATCAGATACTACTTTACATGAGGCAGTAGTTAAAACAATTAATAATAGCAGTATGGATAATGTTGTTTGCTTAGCCTTGGATCCTGTATACGATAATAGTGGAAAGAGGTGCGAAGGCGCTTCAAATTTCTGGGTAGATAATGAATATATAATTCAGAGACTTCAAAAAGATGCAAGTAAAGTTCTTTTCGGTGCTTCAGTACATCCTTATGATCCTAATTTCAAAAACCGCGTGAACCATTGTATTAAACATGGGGCTGTCTTATTAAAATGGGTTCCATCGGCTCAACAAATAAATATTGCTGATGAAAGAGTTGGAACCGCAATGGAATTTTTGGCAAAAGCAAAAGACGGAAAACCATTACCATTATTACTGCACGTTGGACCTGAATATGCGATTCCTACCACTGATGAAAGAACTCTTACTTATGATTTTATGAGCTGGTCCGCAATCGAAAGAGTTAGGAACTGGCTTAGGTTTAGTAAGCGCTGGCACACACCGCAGATAAAAGAAATCGAAAAAAATATTGAGAAAGCGTTAGATGCCGGTGCGATAATTATTTTCGCTCATTGTGGTTTGCCATACTTTGCTTATGGTTTATTTTCCTTTCTTGAACATTCTGACTTCCCCGTAGTAAAGCAGTACTTAAAGCAGAATAAAAATAGTTCATCCCCTGGAAAGTGTTATGCTGATATATCCGCATTCAGTACACCTTTTCGTTGTGAATACTTTAAGGATGTTTCAAAGCTGGCTGCTGATTACCTTCTATTTGGGAGTGACTTTCCAACTCCGGTCTTTGAAATTTTTGCAGATATGAAAGAAAAGAAACGTGACTTGAAAGCTATACTTGAAGGTCATCTTGAACGAGCAATTGTGCCTCAGGATAATCTCTTAGATGTAAACTACCAGCAGCTTCGAAAGGCGTTTCCGGGTCATCCATTGTTTACAAATTTTTCGAAGCTGATTGAAAATTATTCAACTTAACAAGGGTTAATTTATATGATCCAGAATATGAATGAAGACGATTGGACAACACTTCTCGAAAGGATAGAGGATGGAGACTGCACACCATTTCTTGGCGCAGGCATGAGCGCTGAAAAAATTCCAACTGGGAAAACGATGGCTAATGAGCTTTTGAATGAAGCTAAATGTTCGGTCATGGATAAGGACGACTTGGTCCGGGTCGCGCAAGCGGCTGCTCTAAAGTTCGATCCAGTTTGGCCAAAGCGAAAGATCGTGAAAAAATGGTTTCGAACAATACCGTCACTCGATCCGAACGACGAGACAGATCCTCATAATGTGATTGCAAAACTTCCTATACACATCTACATCACGACAAACTATGATCACTTTATGGTGGACGCACTAAAGGCCAACGGAAAAGAGCCCATTCAAGAATATTGTCGATGGAGTGATGGATTGAAAGACCAAGACCAGGTACTGACTAGAGATTTTATACCCACAGTGAAGAAACCTCTTGTCTATCATCTTCATGGTCACTACCAGGTTCTGGAATCAATGGTTCTTACTGAAGATGACTACCTGGACTTTCTCGTTGGTTTGTCCCGCGGCTTGGAGAAACCTAGTCCAACTTCCTCTAATCAAGAAGAGGTTCCTTTTCTTCCTACAATAATCCAGAAAGCCCTCGCAAAAACCTCACTTATGCTTATTGGTTATAGCCTCGCCGATTGGGACTTCCGCGTACTTCTTCGTGGACTCTTTACAAGAGTACAAAAAGGTATGCAATATATGTCAGTCAATGTCCAGTACCCACCTCCAACTACAGAAGAAGAACGCGAACAGTTAATCAAATACTTTAGGAGAGAGTTGGGTCCAGAACTGAGATTCCACTTTGGCAAGGCAAGAGACTTTGCAGCAGATTTGAAAAAACGCTGGTCAACCTACAAAGGAGACTAATAGTATGGCAAATGAATCATTAATATCTAATCCTTATATCGGTCCGATTGCATTTGAGAATAAGCATTCGCACTTGTTCTTCGGGCGACCTCGAGAAATCCAAGAGCTCTCATCATTAATCATTGCCCACTCTGCGGTACTTCTCTATGCAAAGTCTGGAGCAGGAAAAACCTCACTCATCAACGCCGGCCTCATTCCAGAAATGGAAAAAGACAGATTTGAGAATTTTCCACCAGCACGAATTCGGGCAACTGAACAAAGAGTGTTTGAAGAATCAAACGTTAAAAATATATTTGTATTCCACACTTTAATGTCATGGTCAACCCTCGCAGACCTCCCAAAACAATTTACTCAAATGTCGCTCGCTGCATTTCTTAAGACGCGTACACATTCGCTTGACCAGAGAGGGAGACCGAAACCACGTCTTCTAATATTCGACCAGTTTGAGGAGTTGTTTACATTCTACCCGGCGCAATGGAACCAACGAGAAGGTTTTTTTCAGGATTTAGCACAGTGCCTTGCTGATGACCCTTTGTTGCGAGTACTTTTTGTCATACGGGAAGACTACCTTGCTAATCTGGATCCATACCGTAGGCTGCTCCCAGAGCAACTAAATACGCAGTACCGTCTTGAGTGTCTAAGTCAGGAAATGGCATGTTTGGCGGTCACAATGCCGCTGAAAAAAGCAGAAGGGTCTTTTGCAGAAGGTGTGGCTTCTATTCTTGTCAATAAACTTGCGAGTATCAGGGTGAAAGGGGACAAAGGGAAAGTTATTGATGCGAGGGGTGAATTTGTGGAGCCCGTACTACTTCAAGTCGTCTGTCAGAATCTCTGGAACAAGCTTCCATCGAAGACTAAAGAAATTACATTTGACGATCTAGAAAAATTCGCGGACGTCACGCTTGCACTCCAAGAATTCTATGAGGGTGCACTAAAGGCAACTCAGCAAAAGTCCGGAGTCTGGGAAGATAAGCTACGTGAACTGTTTGAATACAAACTCATCACTCCCTTTGCCACACGTGGCACTGTGCTACGCGGGGATAATTCGTCAGAAGAAATTTCCAACACGGCTATAGATGAATTAGAAAGCCAACACATCATCCGGTCCGAAACCCGTGGAGGAACTTCTTGGTTCGAACTGACACACGATAGGCTTATTGAACCTATAAGGAAATCCAATGAAGTTTGGAAGCGAAAGTTTGAATGGAAGCGTAAGCGGAAACGGATTTCACGATTCGTATTTCCAGCAGCAATGTTATTAGCTTTTTTATTTTATTTGTTATTAAATGAAGTTGATAGTACGAGAAGAGACTTAAAAATTAAAGAACTGTCACTAGAAAAGGAAACATCAGAACTTGAAAGAGCACGAGAGAACTCTACATACAACTTCAAAGAAAAGGAGAGATTAAGAGATTCCTTGCGGATTATAGAATTGCAGTCACGAACAGATAGTGCAAATTTGAGGTTGAAAGAAGCAAATGCTGAGAAGAACGCAATAGAGTACTGGATAAAATATGGCCAGCTTGAAGAGGCAAGGAATACTAACCAGCTTAGTATGGATCTAGCACGTGGGAGCGTCACACGCTATTTTGTGCGAAAAGAAGGAATAAACGGAAATCTAGACACACTCAATCTGATATTGCAAAAATTCAGTGATTTTGCTAATGAAGGTTATCTTGTAGATGAACGTTTAAATATGCAATTCGCAAATGTCGATATTTCAACACCATGGCCGTTAACAATAGTATTTCCTGATAATAGTGAAATAAATAAGGTCGAGTTCCAACTTCAATGGTATAACTTTGCTCAAATAGTTAGTGAAAATTGGGGCATACCAATACCAATGAGAGTCCAGTTCAGGGAAAATTATTTACTTCATGAAGACAGCATGTTGGTGATTATCCGGTCTGGAGTCCAAGATTCATTGACTATGAAGATTGGAATTGTTCTGCGACCTTGTTGTGTTATTATTGATCAAAAAGAAGTTAGAGATGAAGGTTTTTACAATATTCACCGAGCTGAGTGGGATACAGTTATGGAAGCCGAGAACCTTAAGCTTGGTAATTGGTTGTGGGTACCTAAGTGGACTCAGCCGATATGGAGAGACTTAGGAATTCCAACGTATCCAAAAGAAACGTTACTGGTCTTGAAAATTCTAATCAACATGCTTGATAATCCAGATATCTTGTTAACTCAAGAATGTGTAGAAGTTATGTTAGAAAGAATACGGAGGACGCACCCAAAGATTTTAGATGAAGCTCTGCAAGTCCGTGGCCGAACCGAGCAGATCCGGATGGACTTAATTGCGTGTGAGAAGAGAAATAAAATGGGCTTGAACGATTTAAAATACTTTCTGGACTACCTTGCCAACTGCAACACACTTATGGATTCTGGTCAAGTAGCAGACTATATAGATTCCGACTCTCTTTATTCAATACCGAAGAGATTATTGCCAAGATCGGATTCACCTCGACCAAATGAAAACATTGAACCACAAGGTAAATCAAGGATCGATTACCTATTTGCCTTTAAAGAAGCAATTCCTTTTATGCAATCGAAAAAAATGCAAGTTAGGTGTTTTGTTTCATGGGAAATTTATGATACACTAGGTTCGGATACTTTCCAGCAAGAACTGAGGCAGATCAAAAAATCATTAGAATCAAGATTTGGAGTCGAGGTTCCGATTCCCCCTGTAGGTCGAGATTATCTATGGGGGGGCACGGAGTCCGAGGACTCGTGTTCATTTCGGATTGAGCTCTTGGATCAGGGTGAACTTAATTCAGATGCCAAGATAATGAATGTCTATCGTCAAGTGAGTATACAAAAATTGATAAATGAACTTGAACGAAGATTAATCCTGTACCGACAATGGTGGATTACTCCCGAATTTACATACCAGGTAATGAATCAACAGAATGAGAATATTAAGAAATGGATTAATCAGATCTATACGCTAACGGACATTAAGAATATTTTACGTAATGTTGTGGCTCCAAGAGAAGCTGAAATAGATGCCTATATTGAGGGATGGTCTGTAGAAGAAATCTACTCAATCATACCAAAAGTACAAACAATCGACAGATTATCTTGGTTGCTCGGGTCACTAATTTTTTGGACTGCTGCGTATGATCCGTTTGATTGTAACCAAATTGCCAAGTGCCTTATGAACACTCAACTGGCACGACTTGAACCTAGTGGAGAACAAATACCAGGAGATGATGCGGCACAACTGGTGATTGAAGGCATCGAATATCTAAAAAAAGACAATATAGACTCGGCGATTATTTCCTTTAAGACTGCGATTTCGGAGAATCGGGAATTAGCTGAGCAGGTATTTCTATCGGTTTATGGTTCGGCAGAATTCGCTGGAGATTGAGTGAATGGAACTTATGGATTGGTATTGAATTCGCAAACCAGGAATGATTCCAATTTAACGAAGTTCTAAAGATGCTGTTATAGAAATTATTGATAATTAGCTGATAAATATTCAACGTTATGATTGGGGAGAACGGGCATAGAGAGATAAATTTTGGTTTTGTATGAGATATTAATCAGGTTAATAAACAGAATTATTAAGGGATAACTATATGAAATCAAGTGAACAAATAATAGTTGTATTCGTTCATGGATGGAGCGTGTCAGATCTTAGTACTTATGGAGAACCCCCACTCTGTCTTAGGGACGAAGCAAAAAAAGAAGAAATAGATATAGTTCATAAAGAGATTTTCCTTGGTCGATATATTAGCTTTCACGACGAGGTAAGGTTAGGTGATATCTCTCGTGCATTTAATACAGCAGTAAAAGAGCAGCTTGCAGATGTACTTAAAGATGGATCCCGTTTTATCTGTATTACGCACTCTACTGGCGGACTTTTGATTCGAGATTGGTTTAACAATTACTTTAAAGACGGATCAACTATATGCCCTATGAGTCACTTGATTATGCTGGCACCTGCAAATTATGGTTCAGCACTAGCATAACTTGGGAAAGGAAGAATTGGCCGTCTAAAATCTTGGTTTGAAGGTAAGGAGCCCGGTCACGGTGTTTTAGATTGGTTAGAATTAGGAAGTAAAGAAGCTTGGGAATTAAATGAAAAGTGGATTTTCGATGGGGATAAACAAATTAAAGCAGAAAACTTCCTACAAATTTATTATTTATAAAATAGTTGGAGGAGTTTTTTTAGGATTAATTAATAATTCTGAATTGTACGAAATAAAAAAATTCAGTGAAGACATATTTGTAATTAAGAATCAACAACAAAAGGAGGAATAAAATGATTCAAAGTAAATTTCGAAGACATTCATACAACCAAAGTTTAAAATTAATCCCTTTTCTAACCGTAGTTGTAATGATGTTCCTCTCGTCTTGTATAGAAACAAGATTTTTAGAATATCCCGAGTCCCATAGGCTATTGAACGAGATACAAAAATGGCCTGATGAGTACTATTGGAATATTGAAACTGGTGTTTTTTCTAGAGTATTAGGAAACTCAACTGTAGAACAATCTAAATCACTTCTTACTCAAATGGTGCAGGATTGGGATGCGATCGTTGTTTTGGATACTTCGGAGAAACTAATCAATTATTTCCAGGAACACAATCTCTTTCCCATTGCTGAGGCTATTCAGGAAACACTTATTGCAAATGCGGAACAAGAGTCAACAGGTGAGTTGAATTCTTGGTTGCAAGCCAAAGCAATAAAGGTAGGTTTAATAAATGCATATGATGAAATTATGAAAAATACAAGCGGATAATATTATACTGTCCGTATCAAGAGTAAAAAATATAAAGACCGCGTTATGTTTATGCGGTTATATTAATTATTAAAATTTCAAGGAGATTAAAAATGAAAAACGCACTAGTCGTAAGCGGCGGAGGATCAAAAGGGGCTTTTGCAGTTGGGGCTATTGAGAGACTCCGCGAGAAAAAAATTAAATTTGACATTGTGGCTGGTACAAGCACCGGATCTCTGATTGCACCATTAGTTGTAACTGATGAGATTCAATTTCTTCGGGGTGTTTATACAAGTGTCCGTACTGAGGACATAATTCGTAAACGCACTGTCTTTGATATTCTAACACATGATTCAATATATGATTCGAATCCATTATGGAGTTTAATAAATACAGTCATTACTGCCGAGCGATATCAGAAGATTATTAATTCTGCTGTAGAAATGTTTATTACCACTGTCAATTTACAGAAGGGCGGGATTGAATATTGGAATCAGCATACCAGTGGTGATGGGGGTGGAATATTAGATCGTACTACATTATTGAGGGCAATATTAGCGTCTGCCTGCCAGCCTGTGCTTATGCCTAATGTACGAATCAAAGAAGGAGGTAACCAATTTACAGATGGTGGAGTAAGAGAGTGTGCACCACTCAGCATCGCTATTGACCATGGCGCAACGGATCTATATTCCATAGTACTATCTCCGGAAAAGCTTGAACCGAGTAATGAGACTTATGTATTCATTGTTAAAACATTCCTCCGATTTCTAGATCTAATGCTTACAGAGGTTACTGAAAACGATATAAGTAAAGCTGTACTTTATAACCAGGCAATTGTCTATTTAGATAAACTCCAAAAAAAGGCTAAGAAAATGCTTACTACAGCTCAGGTATATGAATTATTTAATGATCCCAAGAACCCAAATCCTTTTTCAGGTAAGCAGCTATTAAATTTATACATAATACGTCCGTTGGAAGAATTACCTACGAGTGGTTTAGAGTTCCGGCCTTTTGAAATGTCACAAATGATGGTACTGGGTAGAAAAGCTGCAGAAGATGCTTTGAAGAAAGGTCCTTTAACTGTTTGATAATTTTCTGAATTTAAATCAAAGGAGGTAATTATGCCGCAGAGCCTCAAATTAACTAAAGAGGAATTGGATCAAATTTATTCTTCAACTATTCATCCACAATTAAAATTATCTGGAAATAAATATGTAATATTTAGCGATATGCATCTTGGGGATGGCAAAGGTTCGGATAATTTTGTTCATAACGAAAAGATCGTAATTGATTGTCTTGAATATTACAGAAAAAAGAATTTTAAACTGATTCTTTTGGGTGATATTGAAGATTTCTGGCAAGTTAAAATAGATGAGACTCGAAATAGGTATTATGATTCAGTCTATAAAAAGATTAGAGAGTTCGGCAACGAAAACGTATTTAGAATTGCTGGAAATCATGATGAAGAGTGGGGTAAGAAACAAAATGATTATAAAGGGGATAAAAAAGATCCTGCATTCAGCGACGGCAGAGAATTCGGTTCTGCATACAAAGCATTAAAACTTACTGATGAGAATGGGAAAACAATAATACTTTTATTGCACGGTCAGCAAGGCAGCATTGAATCACAAATGTTTTCCTGGTTTAGTAAGTTTATAGTCTGGGGGTATGGTAAAATAATAGAGCCAATATTTGGAACTGAGAAATCCAATTCCGAACCAAATACTAAGATTGACAGCAATTTCGAACAAGTTTATTATAAAATCGCGTTAGAAAAAAAGGCTATCATTATTACCGGTCATTCCCATTATGCGATATTTGCATCGATGTGCTACGCAGATAAACTTCAGAAGCAAATAAATGAGATTCAGCTTCAGATCAAAAATAGTTCAGATAAAAACGTAAAAAAAGAATTGTTAAATAAACTCGAACCTATATGGAGAGATTTGAGAATTGAAAAAGCAGGCAGAAGAGAAATAACTCCTACTGATCCGAATTTGACACCAAAACCATGTTACTTCAATTCAGGATGTTGTTTATACGAAAGTGGTATAACGTACATCGAAATAGAAAATGATAATATCAGACTAATTAAATGGAATAAAGAACTCGTAAGTGCAGATTATGGACATGGAAAAATTAGCGATTATTATCAGGCGCTTCAGTCTTAAGATAGTTTACCTAAAAAAAAGAGGAATTCAATATGAAATAGAAATTTAAAAATAAGTGCATTAAATTAATAGAATATAACTGCAATTGTGACCTATATAAATATTTAATTTTAATTTGTACTTTATTACATGATACTAAGTAGTTTAAACATTTAACAATAAAAGGAGGATTTATGATTATGGATCCAAGTGTTGAGCGTTTTCTGTTTGGTGAGGCACCTGCCCGAAGGTTTACTCAAGATTCACCCATACTACCGGAAGTTTGGATAGCATATTTTAATGATAAAAATGAATTTGGGGCTAGAGTCGATTTATTATTAAATCCGCATAGAAGAAGTTCTCCAGGATTACTCAAGAAAGAAGTTAGTGAACAATTAAAGAATTTCAAACAGGGAAAAAATACAAAATTTCAGAATGATAGTGCTTATTCATTGTTAGCTTCAAAAGATCATTTACCTTTGGTTTACAATGAAAGCCACGTCGCAGCTCAGCTTAATTTTGCAGAGCTAATTTTTTGCACATTACCGCTGACAAAATGGTGGAATGATTACTGCTGTAAAAAAATTAAGGATAATACCTTTCAGGCAAGAAAATTTATTAATGAATTTAAATCTAAAAAAACTCTGCACTTTACAGATGAATTATTTTGGTTGGCGAAGCTAATAGGATATTATTATAATATAAAAGTACATGTTACTTCTGAAGGAAAAGAACCGGAGGATGAAGCATTAGTTGTACTCGGATTAAATCATTTGGATGGTATAAAAATTATCAAAAAGAAAATCTTAAATCCTTTACATAGTGTCACCGTAAATCGACCAATTAAACTCGCCCTAGATTTATCATTGAAAACTGTGAAAGCTGATGCAGTTCATAAACTTTGTGATATCAGTTGTAATTATATTAGTTGGGCTATTATTGACTCCGGAGTTGATGCTGAGCATATAGCATTTAACGAATCGGGAAAATTAAATAAAGGAAAAAAAGAAGATTGGCTATCCACATCAAGAATTGTTGAAACTTATGATTTTTCAAGACTTAGAAATTTATTAAATATCGATTTGGATAAAAGTAAAGATGACCCTGAACAAGTGACAATAAATTCCGAAAGTAGACGACTACTTAAGGAATTCAATTCAGGGCTCAAGTCAGGGAGAATGTTAAATTGGGATTTATTAATACCGTTATTAAAAATAGATCATGATAAAAAATACGAAAAACCTTCTGTCGAACATGGTACTCATGTTGCAGGAATATTGGGGGCAAATCTACCAAAAGAAAAAGCAAAAAAAATAGGTTTGGAGTACGAGCTATTCGGAATGTGTCCTGATATTAAAATATATGATCTTAGAGTTCTCGATAAGGATGGTGATGGTAATGAGTTTAACCTATTAGCTGCACTTCAATTCATTCGCTTTATGAACCAAAGCATAGACCAGCCAATCATTCATGGTGTTAATTTAAGTTTGTCATTAGATCATGATGTTAAAACATCGGCTTGTGGCCGTAGCCCTGTGTGTGAGGAATGTGAAAGATTGGTTGGAAGTGGTGTAGTAGTGGTTGCAGCTGCCGGAAATAGAGGTTTCTCTGACGATATATTAGCCTCAAATAATCACTCGAACTATCAGGGAATTAGTATTACCGATCCTGGTAATGCAGAGAATGTTATTACTGTTGGTTCGACACATCGGGAAATGCCACATACCTATGGGGTATCTTATTTTTCTAGTAGAGGTCCGACTGGCGATGGCCGTAGTAAACCGGATATAATTGCACCAGGAGAAAAAATACTTTCTACAACTCCCCATGATCTGTTAAAAAGAATGGATGGAACTAGTATGGCAGCCCCTCATGTGAGTGGTGCAGCAGCTCTACTTATGGCAAGACATATTGAATTTAAAGGTCAACCCATGAAAATCAAAAAGGTATTATGTGAAACTGCAACCGATTTGGGAAGGGAACATCATTTCCAAGGGCATGGCTTGGTAGATATTCTAAGAGCAATTCAGTCAATATAAAAAAATAATTTAATCAATTTGAAGGAGGGTTTTATGTTATTTACATTAGAAGCATTAGATGCTAAACATGGTGATTCTCTAATACTCCATTATGGTGAAAAGGCGGATCCTAAATTCATTTTAGTTGACGGCGGCCCTTCTGGAGTTTATAAGAACAGACTAAAGAAACGTCTACTTGAAATTAAAAAACAGTTTTATCCTCAAAAAGCTCTTCCATTAGAGCTAGTTATGTTAAGTCACCTCGATGCAGATCATATTACAGGATTAGTAGATCTGACAGATGAAATGGTTAGCCTAAAAAAGAAATCCAAAGAGTTATCTTTTGATATATATCTACTATGGTACAATACATTCGATAAAATATTAGGGAATAATGAAGTTAATCTACAAAATTCATTCCTTGCCAGCTCATCAAATCAAATGATGTTTAATTTATTGAGAACAAAGATTTCAGAGCATAGCAATTTAATGCTAGCCAGTGTTTCACAAGGTATCGCTCTGGATTTAAATGCTGATGAACTTGATATATCAGTTAATCAGGGATTTAAAAAATTAATAGGTGCAACTAAAACTGGCAAGAAAATAGTTGATTTAGGGGATGACTTGATCATAACGGTGGTGTGGCCAAATCAGGAAAGTCTAACGAATTTACAAGATGAATGGGATAAAGAAATTAAAAAATTAGTAAAGAAAAAAAAATTAGAACCTACAGAAATGATTACACTAGCAGCTTATTTAGATAAATCTGTGTACAATCTTTCAAGTATCGTCTGTTTAATTGAATGCAAAGGGAAAACTATTTTGCTAACAGGTGATGCTCGTGGTGATTGTATACTTAAAGGACTTGAAGATGCAGATAAATTAAAAAAAGGCTCGGATATTAAATTTGATATCTTAAAATTACCACATCACGGAAGCAATAGAGATGTTACTCAGGATTTCTTTAAAAGGATAAAAGCTGATTACTATATTATCTCGGCAGATGGTAAATATGGTAATCCTGATATCGATACACTTGAAATGTTATCTTCAGCAAGAGGAAATGATAAATATTCGATCTGTTTAACTAATAGAACAGGGAAAGATAACTTAGAAGATAAGTTAGATAAGTTTTTCAAATCAAGTAAGCAAAGCAAAAAAAAGTATAAGGTGTTTTACAGAAAGCAAACGGAACACTCGTTGAAAATAGATCTTCTTGAGGCTTCGTAGTAGTTCTTTGCTAATAATAATATATAGTTTAAGTTTCTCTCCCTATAAAAAATAATTTGATGTAATACTTTTAATATCCATATAATCATATAAGGGTTCAATAATGAAAGAGAAAAACGGGATTGCCTTAGCCTTATCCGGTGGGGGTTTTCGAGCAACTTTGTTCCATATTGGATCGCTATTAAGACTAAATGAACTTGGATGGATGAAGCGATTGACCGAAATTACAAGTGTATCAGGGGGGTCAATAATCTCTGCATATCTTGGGTATAAATGGAAAAAACTAAATTTTAATGAAAAAGGCATCGCTGCGAATTTTAACGCTGAAGTTGTTAAGCCAATAAGAAATTTATGTTTGCATACTTTGGATGTTGGTAGTATAATAGGTGGAATCTTAAGTCCTTTTCATCATCCTTCGTCTATTTTAATTTCAAAATACAAAAAATATCTTTTTGGAGAATCTACATTGCAGAATCTGCCTTCAGATAGTGAAGGTCCAAGATTTACTATTTATGCGACGAGTTTACAGACTGGAGTCAGTGTAAGATTTTCTAAACCATACATTGCTGAATATCATTTGGGTCGTATTGAGTTACCTACAACCGATCTTGCAAAAGTTGTTGCAGCTTCTAGTGCATTTCCACCAGTTCTATGTCCAGTGAAATTCGAGTTTAATCCAGATGATTGGAAACCTTGGGATGAAGGACAAAATTCAATTAAGAATCAAAAGATAAAATCGAAGATGTATTTAGCAGACGGTGGAGTTTATGATAATCTCGGACTCGAAAGGATTTGGGATCGTTATTCGACCGTTCTAGTCAGTGATGCTGGGGCACCCTTCTCATTTCTTGATGGCACATTTAAGATAAGATTTAGCCAGGTATTTCGGACACTTCGAGTCCTTAGTATCACAATCGAACAAACACGAGCATTACGTAAAAGAAAACTGATTCAAGATTTCATTGATAAAAAGTTAAATGGTACATATTGGGGTATAGCGACTAAAATTGGAGACTATAAATTGGTAGAAAATGGTTTTGATCCACCTTTACTTAAAGATAACGATCTTACAAAGTCTATGAGCCAAATTCGGACTAGACTTAATAAATTTAGTGAGATTGAACAGGAAAATTTGATAAATTGGGGTTATGCATTAACTGACGCAGCACTACGACAGCATGTAATTAATTATAATATCACAAGAGGGACATTACCATACGCTATATGAAAACTTTATTTGAGTTGCACTTGAAATTGTACTATCTGAACCGTTGTCTGAACTATTAGAATCAGAATAAGTAACTAAATATTAATTTCGTTAGAAAAGAAGTAAACAATTTATTAATTAAAATACTAAATTTTTATCATGATTCTTCAAATGCAGAATAACCTCTCCAGGATGAAAGAGCTTTGTCTACTACATCATAGAGATGAGACAATAGCAAAAAGTAGGGAGTTAAATGAGATTATTAAAGCTCGAGATAATATTACGTGGAGAGATTTACAGACAATTTTACAAACGAATGAGGTGAGTTGGGATTTAATAGAAAATTTCTATAAATACGGGAGATTGACAACTGAAAAATTTGAGTTTGTTAAAGATTCTTTAAAATTTATAGAACAACGCGAATCCGAAGATCCACATGGCCCTTTTATATATGCTCATCAGAGTATATATGATGTCGTCTGGAAATTCACCTCCTTGCATAATCCCAAGACAATTTTTCGAGGTCAATATAATGCTCATTGGCCTATGGAATCTTCTCTACTAAGAATTGATAAAGGTAGTGCACGTTTAAATATTAAAACCTTAATTAATAGGTTAGAACTTACCAATTCATTTCTTCATGAACTTAACAGTGAAGAAATGAAAATATTTGGAAAAAAGTTTGATGATAAATCATTATTGGCAATAGCTCAACATTTTGGTTTTCCAACTCCGTTATTAGATTTTACTAGATCATTTAAAACAGCTGCTTTTTTTGCTACTCAAGCAGCTAAGAAAAAAATAGATCATAATCCAGAATGTGGCGTTATTTATTATATGAATACTGATATAACCAATAAAATTAGGAATCCAGGGTTTAAAATAGGAATTGATCTATTAAGCTTATTAGATATTAGAATAGGAGATATTGAAATAATTGAACCAGATATACCGGCAGAAGATGATAGAATAAATAGACAAAAAGGTGTATTCATTGCTGGATATCAAACGAACGATCTTCATAACTTTACAGTTGATCGTATCTTATTTTGGCAGCATCCAGGTGTGGTATTTGAAGATACTAAATTGGGAATCGATGAATCCAGATTGCTCCCTGATAAAACTCCATTAACAAATATAGCACAACAGGTTCGTGATTCCTTCAGAAGTAAATCAGTCGAAAACATTTTAGGAAATATAGAATTTGCACAGCCCAGTATAATTGGATCACAAGGAACTCTACTCCGATCACAGTTAAAAGAAGCAGAAGTCTTTCTATCGTGTTTAAATGATACTCTAGGTCATTTTTGTTATGAGAAAGATCTATTTATTCTCAGAGAAATTATACTTAATTATTTTAACGCAATTAATATTGAAAAATATGTCGGAGAATTACCAAAAGGGGGTTTTTCAGAAAATGCTGATCGTCCCCTTTTTACACTTTCACAAGAACTTGCAAGTTGGTCAAAAATAAACTTAAATGATTTATGGCAATATCTAAATTCTTTATTAGATGGAGCTCCAGCTGAAATAGATTTAGGTAAACTTTCTGAAGTTCCACTTCCTAAATTTGATACGCCGAAAGGTAAAATAAGCTTAGCCATTGGAGTTTATTTAACTTCATGGGAACACCTTCGTTATGTTGATGGAACTAAAGCAAGAAGGCTTGCATCGCAGGCATCAATTCTTCTCAAGGAAATTGCTTAAATATTATGATTTAAAGAAAAATTGTCGATTACTAGCCGTGAAGTTTTGAACTATAATTGAGGTATTGAATGTTTCTTACTTTATATATGAGTTCGTAAATTTATTAAAATATATTCTAATTTATTTTATGGAAAATAAATCGATAAAGGGATTAAATGGGTAATAACATTAATTACTCAATTGACAAGCTGAAAAAAGCTTTCAATGAAAAAAATCTAACATTGTATCTCGGTGCTGGTGTCTCGATCGAAAGTAACTTACCTTCGTGGGAGAAACTTGTTCTGGCAATGTATTTTGCAAAAATAAGTGAACAAGAAATGCAGGGATGGCGTCCATTTCCAAATTATTTATTTGCAATAGCTGAATGGCATTTGGCAAATAGCGCAGAGCCTCTTGAGATTACTGCACGCAAACTGTTAAAGTACTATGGCGATAAAAAAATGGCGGATAGTCTATTCCTTGAGGATTTACATCGCACACTTTATGGGGGATATTTAAATGAGGGAGATAATTTGATTAGACCAATTGAGAAATCTTTTCTCCGGAATTATAACAGTACACTCTCTGCGATTTCAAAACTTTGTGAACAAAATTATAGAGGAATAAAATCGGTAATAACCTATAACTACGATAATCTGCTTGAGATTTCTCTTGATAACTTTAATTATCAAACAATTTTTGGTTTAACAGAACTCGATCCGTCGAAACTTCCAATTTATCATGTTCATGGTTACGTTCCTTTAGATAAAAAAATTAGAGGTTCAAAAGGTAATGAGATTGTTTTTACAGAATACCAATATCATAAAATAGCTGAAGATCCTTACAATTGGTCAAACCTGGTTCAATTACAAACAATGTCTAATTCAGTTGGTCTAATGGTCGGACTCTCCTTATCTGACAGAAATATGCGACGCTTACTGGATGCTGTTAGAAATGCTCCAATTCAATCAACTAACTTTGCATTGTTAGAAGAACCCGATACTAGTCCTCCCAGCGATGAAGTTTTAGATAAAATAAATGATAAAGCAATAAGTTATTTATCAAAATTTGAAAATAGTGGGATTAAAAGTGAGTTACCTGGTTTTAGCATTTATTCTCAACCACGAGGAATTAAATCTGCTAAACCGAGTGTTAAATCGTCTAGATCAGGTGAAAAAGGACCAAGGTATCGGGAAGAGATTGCAGGAATTATTGAGCAAGTAAAAAGGCTGGATAAAGAACAGATGGAATATGTCCTAGAACAGTTGGGCGTCCAACCTATATGGTATAAAGATGTTTTAGATATACAAGTGATTATTGATCAAATAATTTGACAAATTTGTAAATATATTTTAAATAATTAGCGATATTTGAATCAGAGTGAGCTTTTTAAATAGTTTGAGTTAGTAATTTTAAACTAATAGTTACATTTAGCTAATCTCTGATTAGTATGTGGTATTCTAAGTATGGTTGAAATAAATATTTCTTCCTGTTCTTTAATGAACACTATTCATTTTAGAGTTTTTATTTTAGTACTCACTTATCATACTTAGATAGTACGACGAAACTTACCCTGCCGACATTTACCACTTTAACTATTAGTTATTTAGGATAAAATCATCAAGGATTCTACGCATCTATTTTTTCTCAATTACTTCTTTTTCCAAGAGATTCCGGAATTAGGAATTCCCTTCTATGTGACTTCCGACTGAAAGGTATTATTTGAATAATCATTTATGTCTGTTATGTTAAAAAATTTGGAATTCAAAGCAATACATTATAATAATTTTATAAATTGGTACAAATACTGCAACTTTCATGGAAAGCTTAGGTACTATTGAAGTATTTTATAAAGAAGAAAATTGTTTGTCTGTATAGACGCGATAGTTTTAATGTTGAGATGCAGTTTTAAAATAAATTAGTAGAGGTAATGAAAAGGAAATACAGAAAGGAAATAGATGTATTTAGTCTTCAAGTCAAAGTTGAAATTACAGACCTATAACATTATTAACTATGGATGATTGAATAGAAGCCATTTTATATATTTCCGAAGCGACTGCTGATCTCAGAATCGATTATCTCTTTTAATAATCGTAAATGTTGGTAAACTATATATATAAAACTTTAAGTACAAATCCAGCTTCTTAGAAAATTCTTTGAAAGATTTAATATATTTAACACAATTATTATTTTAATTATCAATTTTTATAATTTTTTCAAAGTAATTTTATCTTTTTCTTGTTACGATGTCTGTAGTCATTTGCCCATTTTGCGTAGAAATTAAACACAATTCTCTTGAAATCAGTAATTCCAATAGGATAATATTCGAGAGTGATCATTTTTATTTAGTCCCAACTCTAGGGTGTTTTATTGAAGGATATTGTCTGTTCGTACCTAAACGACATGTTTATTCGTTTTGCCAACTTAATTATTCAGAGTCTGAGGAATTATTTAAAAACTTTAGAATGATAAAATCAACAATTGAAACAAAGTTTAATAAAGATGTAATTATTTTTGAACATGGTGCAAAATCAAGTGCACTTAATCTCCATAGCTGTATTGATCATGCTCATCTACACATCGTTCCCGGGGTCAATAAATTACTGGTATTAAAATATTTTATTGATATCTGTGGTAAACCAGTAATTGTCTCAAGTAAAATTCAGGAAAAGTATTTTGAGCGTGAAGACTACTTATACTTGAACTATGAAGACAAACATCTATACTGGACTGAATTGTCCAAAGTGCCAAAACAGTTTGGGCGAATTGTGTGTGCAGATATTCTGGGAATTAAACAATTCTACAACTGGAGGATATATCCATTTAAAGAAAAAATGATGGATACAAAATCAACTTTAAAGAATGAATTTGTTGAGTTATCTTATGGATAGAATATATTGTCCTGATTATTGTTGTGTACCAGCTTTCGTTTTTAATGGTTTATTATGGGTTGGATTTAAAGGTTTAACCTTAGAAAAAATTACGAAGGAACTTGATATAGGAGTTGCACCGAATACCAAGAACGACTGGAATCTCAGAGTAGAAGAAGATGAATATTTAAGAGGCATAAAATCATCTGATGCTATAATCAGAATAAACTCATTATTCCGCAAAGAAGGATTGAATAAATATTTTAGACATATAAGGCTTAATGAGATTTCGCTAGGTTTATATACCGATGTAATAAATGAAGCAATTGAAAAACGAATATTTATTGGTATTGGGTATAATCTAGCGAGACTAAAAGGCATTAAAGGCTCTATCAGACATCTATCGACAATTAAATCATTGGTTGATGATAGAATTATTGAATTAGCTGAAAATTGTTTAAATGAGTTTATCGATTGCAGAAAAGTTAAATGGGATGAATTGGAAAAAGCCTGTTTAGATGAAAATGATGGTTTATGGTTAATCGGGGATAAAAATATTTTTGAGCTTAATCATACAATTAACGAATATAACAGGTCTAAAATTAATGATTAATATAGATACACATCTTTTGGATGGGATTGAGAAGTCTGCATTATCTATTGCAGCAAACCAATTATTGGATGATATTGAGCGACCGTATTATGATAAAGATCACATTTCTAAAGACAAGCTTTGGCCAAAATTAGATACTCGCACTCATCGAAATAAAATAATCTTACATTTATTACCACTAGAAAGGATTGGGGGAGATGAGGGAAGGACGGGATCTCGCGTTATTATTGGTTACTTTGAATCTACAAAAACCAAGAATTCATTAGCTAAATTTTCTTTTCCAATTTTAATAAAAATACTAAAAGTAGAGGCAGGAACGAGGGATGTTCTTAAAGAAGAATCAAATAATTATGAAAAGGTTAGAGATAATATCGACTTGCAAGCAGATGGATATGCACATAAACTTAAGTTTTGCTCTCCGATAGAAATTGACAATTATGATTATTATTGTTCAATATTATTCTCCAATTTCATTACAAGCACAAAGAAACTCTTATACGATTCAGAAAATCAACCATTACTCAATGTTAATAGTTTTTCAAAGAAGTTATTGAACTTAAAACCGGATAGTGTTGATAATCTAGAAAAATTAATTATAATGGTTTATGACAGGTTAGAAGTTTTTCATAAAGATATCAAACTAAAGAAGGATATCAATTTGATTGATGAATATAGTTGGTATCTCAGAGGTTTAGAAAAATCAAATAGAGAGGAGTGGGTTAATCTGTGGCTTAATGAGTGGGCTGATGAAAAGCATAAGACAGTGCTCGACTTTAATACCAAATTCTTTAATCCATTTTTTACTCTTGAAAGATTAAAATCAATAAAAAATAATCTTCATCTCGGTTGTATCCATGGTGATCTACATCCTAGAAACATTGTATTTGACAAAGATGATAATCCAAAAATAATTGATTTCGGATGGGCTGACGTTAGCAAACATGTGATTAAGGATTATGTGCTTCTAGAAGCTAATTTGAGATTTGTAATGTTACAAACGGAATTAAATTATGCTCATATTGATGAAATATCAAATAATATTGTATATACACCAACATTTAAGAATAATCCAAATGATTATGTAAATTCAGTTCTAAAATTAATTTATAAAATTAGAACTATTGCTCAACCCTTTGTGACAAACTGGGATAGAGAATATATAATACCTTTATTCATAGTCTCTTTTGGCTTGCTTAAATATGCAAATTCACATAATAACCATACAGCTAGCCGCCTAACAGTTCTAAAATTATCTAATTATATTATGAAAAATGTCTTTGATGAAAAGTTATAATGAGGATTTAAATAATATAGACGAAAAATTGACTCTGATTGATTGGGGTGAATTTAAAATTATTAATGAATTAATCTTGCCAATCTTACAAGAGAGTCAAAAAATTAAAGTTGGTGATGATTGTGCTTATGTAACGGTTAATAATTATAAGGATATAGTCATAACTACGGATGTAATGCCTGAACCATTAATTTACAAATTAGATTATAAGTCATATTGGTGCCGAGGGTGGTATTCACTAGTTAGTAACATTAGTGATTTAGCATCTACAGGCTGTACGCCAGTAGCATTCGCGAACTCTGTGGAAGCACCAGATAATTTAAAAATATTTGAGTTGCGTGATTTTTATACAGGTATGAAAGATGCAATGATAGAATTTGGAGTGGGCAATGCTGGTGGAAATATAAGAACAGCTCCTCGATTCGAATGTCATGGAACCGCAATTGGCTTAAGCAATGGTCGAAGAATATTTAGAGATAGATGCAATGATGGAGACTTATTAGTAATCGTGGGTAGAATCGGCTTTTTCATCTGTGCATATCTTAAGGCTCAACAGTATGGACTGGACAAATTAACTTCAGATGAGATTGATTCTATTCTGAGGCCAATTCCTCTATTTAAAGAAATGCAATTAATAGGTAAAGAGGAAATTATAAATGCATCAACAGACAATTCTGATAGCATTTTGGGATCAATATGGAACCTTGCCGAGAGATCAAATTGCAAGTTTGAAATATTAATTTCCCAAAGAGATTTTCCTAGCCATATTCTTGAACTCTCAGAAGAGTTTAAAATAAATCCCTGGAACTTGTTCAATTTTTGGGGAGATTGGCAAATTTTATTTAGCATTGCTGAGAAAAATATTAATGCTCTTGATAGTGTTTCAAAAATAAATAACATACCTTATAAAATTATTGGTAAGGCCATAAGTGGTAAACCGGAGATTTATTTGAAAACTGACTCAGGTAAAAAAATATTTAAAGTATTGAGAAATGAAAATTTTAATAAGACCTCTTACAATATTGAGATTGGAGGACATGTTGATTCAATGTTAAAATCCAATATTTTTGTAGATTAATGAACAAAGTGAATACGGAACTAATTTTATGTTGTTCTAATTCTAGACTTGATAATTTGAATGGTGGATTTACGAAACTAGTAGACAAAGAATTAGCTGAACTATTTGAAAGAAAATATTTGTGGTTTGGTCCGAGAGTGATATTAGAAAATGATTCCAAATACAAACAAATAATACCCTATATTGTAATAAAGCATAAGGAAAGAATAGTGCTTTATAAAAGGGCAAAGCATGGTGAGGAAAGAAGATTGCATAATCATTATTCAATAGGACTTGGTGGTCACATTCAAATCAGCGATGCTGAATTTTATAAAGATAATATCAGATTTATTCAAACGTTAGAAAAAGCAGCTAATCGTGAAGTTGCTGAAGAGAGTATAATTAATACGATAATAGATAAGAAGTTCCTTGGATTAATAATTGACAACACTAATGATGTGGGTCGACACCATATTGGAATATTATATGTTTGGGAGTCGGAAAAACCGGTAATAATTTCTGGTGAAAAAGCTGTAGCAGATTGTAAATTTGTAGCTGTAAAATCTATCATAGAACAAACTGCATTAATGGAAAGTTGGTCTCAGATTGCTCTAAATACAATTATTAAAGAAAATATTTAATAATGTTAATAGTGAATTCCTTAATCCAATTGGTTCACTGATTTTATTAATTCTTGGTGAGTCAAATGTGAGTAAACCTGAGTTGTTTTAATATTTTCGTGACCCAATAATTCTTTAACTACATACAAAGAAACACTACGCTGAACCAGAGCGGAAGCAAACGAATGACGTAATGAATGAAAGTGGATATTATGATTTAATTCTGCTGAACGGGCTGCCCTCTTGAATTGCTTACTGATAAACTCTCCATTTAATCTAATACCTTCCTTACGATAAAATACAAGTAATGTTGATGAATGTTTACCTAAGGGTAAAAGATGTTTAAGAATTAATTGAACTTTGTTATGGATGGGAATTATTCTTTCCCGATTGTTTTTGGTTTTGAAATCATCCGAGTTTCTCACTGTGATTATATTTTGTTTGAAGTTAATCCAATTCCATTTCATATTAAGGATTTCATTTAATCGCATACCGGTATAAAATGCTGTTGTAAAAATTTCTTTTAGTAATTGATCTTCTGTTTTGTTGAGGACGAGAATTAGTTCGGCTTCTGATAAATAAATTGGGAATGATTTTGTAATTTTTGGAGATTTGATTTTGTTAAATGGGTTCTCCTGGATGTAATTCCAGACTACAGCTTTGTTAAATGCTGCCTTTAATGTGCGATGATATAGTGAAGCTGCAAACTTAGATTTTGAATAAACAGAAGAGATGAACTGATCAATATTTTTTGAGGTGATATATTCAATTGGTGTATCTGGAATAAAAACTTGCAACCTGTTGAATGATGGCGTTACTGCTTTAGTGAGATATTTTTCTGAATATGTGTTTTTAACGTAGGTTTTATATTCAGCAATGAATCTGCTGAACTTGATGGAAGTTTTTTTGGCTGATGCTTCTTTTTTTACATCCGGATTGAATGAAGTAAGAAAATTTTCAGCTTCTTTTTTGTTAGCTGTGCCGGTTGATACTGTGGTTCTTTTACCATGACGGAAATAGACAAGCTGGTATTTAGATGATTTGTTATTAAGGACTAAATACATACTGAAATTCCTTTCTTCTCAGTATGGAGTATGTATGGAGTGCCCAAATTATTTTGGAATTTGGTGCGAAAATCCATAAATCCCACTGCCGTAAGAGCAGGAGGTGAAAGACGACTGATCACCCAAACAGTCGGGATAAAAATTATTATTTAATTAGGCCTATGGTTTACAAGTACAATAAGGTTTGTTCAGAATTATTCTTTAATGGGTGTAACTAATCATTTAAAAAGTATAAAACTAAAATAAAGGAGTTAAAAATGGGCTTCGATTTAATTGGTGTCAATCCTAAGTTAAAAGATAATCCCCCTCAAAACTCATCTCGGGAAGAATATGAAGAGTTCCTCAGAGAAAATGTAGGGTATTACTTCAGAGCAAATGGCTGGTACTGGAGGCCAATCTGGAATATAGTAACATTATTTTGTTATCCAAGTATATTGAATAATGAAGATGTTGAAGGAGGATTTTATAACGATGGGTATGTTATTAATGAAGAAAAAGCGTTGGCTATAGCTGAATGTTTAGAAGAAAAAATACTTACCGGCGAGCTCATAAATGTTATTGAAGAAGAAAATGAATATTCGCATAAACTTCCCAATGAATGTTGTAATATTTGTGAAGGGACGGGAGTGAGAAAGAATGAAATAATTGAGGAACCACTATTTGACAGGGAGCCCTATTTATTGGATGAAAACCAACCAGAAGGAACTTTGGTTGAATGCAATAAATGTGAGGGGACAGGTCAAATAAGACCTGTTGAGACTTTCTACACTTACAGTTTGTCTTGTATAAATGATTTTATCAAATTTTGTAAAAACTGTGGCGGATTTTCTATAGCATAAAATTTCTAAAAAAAATCTTAATAACTTTTGAATGATTTTAACTTCTCAATTTGCTGCAGGATATAAGATTTTAGACTAATTATACCTCAAAACATTTCTTTCACTAAATTAATGTTAGAATTGTAAATAAAATTTATGTAGGAGGAATAATGAGAAACGAAGTCATATATGAGAAACTTGACAGAATTGAAAAAATGTTAAGGCTCAGTGTTGACAAACCTATGAAAATAGATGAAGCTGCTGAATTTACTGGAATCAAAATGTCGACTCTCTATCAAATGGTATTTAAAAAGACCATACCGCATTCAAAGCCCACCGGAAAGTTTTTATTCTTCTCGAAACTTGATTTAATAAATTGGATTACAAAACATAGAGTCCATACGGGAGAGGAATTTGAGGAAGAGTATAGGACCCATGGTAAAATCAGGTGGTTAGATGAGCTAAGACGATCAAAAACATAAATTAATTGTAATAGGGCTACCGATTAAGAATCAGTTTGTCCTTTGATTTGTTAATATCGGGGTATTAAACCATCGGAGCCAATCTTCTTCCACGATATTCGTTGCCAGTAAATTTATTTGTCTTTGGAGTAGGTAAAATCTGATTCCAAAACTGATAATTACAACTATTGTCAATCCACACAGATTATACGGACTAAATATCAAAAAGAAATTGCACAATGCAACATAAGTGCAAGAGTATGCAACCTAGTTAATAACTACCTAACTTCTTTAAACAGTATCTTATTAAATCTTTAATAATACAATTATTTTTAACATCTATTTGACTTAATTCGAATAATTTATATTTTAGGATTGAAAGCATTCACTTCCCTTGGAATGAGATATCTCATTTAAACTAACTCATCCCAAAAATTTACTCTGAGTCACGTGGTTTTATATTCGATTTTGTTAACAGATAGATTAATACTCGAGTTAAAAAAGCTAGCTTTTCGATTTTTTAATTAATAATTATTTATCAAATTGATTAGTGAATAATGGATACTGAATCTGGAAATACTAATCATGGACAACAACAAGGCCGGAATAGTAGTAACTTTTTAAGTCAAGCAAATCCCACTAAATCGAACGCGATTGAAATTCCATCTATCTCCTTGCCCAAAGGTGGAGGTGCTATCAAAGGCATTGATGAAAAGTTTTCGGTAAATGCAGTTAATGGTACTTCATCATTTTCAATTCCCTTACCTATATCACAGGCCAGAGGTGTAACACCCAGTTTATCGTTGTCATATAATTCAGGTTCGGGAAATAGTATTTTCGGTCTGGGCTGGACTTTGGGTTTGGCTTCGATTAAAAGAAAAACTGATAAAGGATTACCTCAGTATTTTGATTCTGTTGATTCCGATACATTCTTATTTTCTGAAGCAGAAGATTTAGTGGCTGAATTTAAAAAAGAAAATGATGGAAGTTTTTCAGTTGATGCCAATGGTGATTACATTATTAATGAAAAAGATTCCTCAGATGGTTCTTATAAAATCAGATTCTACAAGCCACGTATAGAGGGACTATTTGCTCGCATCGAACGATGGACGGAAAAGGTAACTGGCAAAATCAAATGGCGCGTAATCACAAAAGAAAACACCACCACACTTTTTGGATGGAGTAATAATTCTATCCTTTCACATCCCGAAAATCCAACTAAGATTTATGAGTGGCTCCCGGAGTTTTTTTTTGATGATAAAGGAAACTGTACTCAATACGTCTATAAAAAGGAAAATGAGATTGGTTTTGATGAATCTTTGTTACACAATCGCAACCGGCTGAAAAACGGTAAAATCACTTATACCAATCTTTATCCTGAAAAAATACTTTATGGAAATAAGACACCGTACAAACAATTTGGTGATGCTTTCCCTGTTGAATCAGATTATATGTTTCAATCCATATTTGATTATGGTACATTATTAATAAATGATTCGTTTGAGAAAATAAATAGTTGGGACTTTAGGCCGGACGCTTTCTCGGACTACAAAGCAGGTTTTGAAATCAGAACTACTCGGTTGTGCAAGCGAGTTTTGTTATTTCATGTATTTGATGAGTTGGCTCTCAAACCAGATCAATCAGATAAAAAAACACTCATAAAATCTGTAAACTTTGATTACGATACTGCTAATGAGCAAGACTTTACATTTCTATGCAAGATTACTTCCTTCGGTTACATCAAAAAGCTCGATGGAAGCTATTCGCGTAAGAATCTTCCACCGCTGGAGTTCGAATACCAAAAGCATGATTGGAACAGTGAAATAAAAACTGTTTCACCTGAAGCATTAGTGCATGCACCAACCGGAATAGAACAATCACCTTACCAATTTGTGGATCTTTATAATGAAGGACTTTCAGGAATTCTGACAGAGCAAGGAAACGGCTGGTATTACAAACACAATCTAGGTATATGGAAGGATGATAATGAGCCCAAACTTATTTTTGAACAGGCAAAATTAGTTTCACCCAAACCTTCATTTGCAGGATTGGGCGGACAGTTACAGCTAGCTGATTTAGATGCTGATGGTGGCAAACAATTGGTCAGTTTTGGTGCTGAACCAAGAGGGTATTTTGAATTGGATGATGACAGCGACTGGCAAGGTTTCCGCTCGTTCAAAGTCCTGCCTAATATCGACTTTGGGGATGCCAATACCCGCATGTTGGATCTGAATGGCGATGGAAAACCTGAGGTTGTCATTTCGGAAGATAATGTTTTTACATGGTATGCCGCTGAGGGCAGGGATGGATATGCCGCTGTAAGGAAAACTACAAAGCCGTTTGATGAAGAAACTGGTCCGCATATTGTTTTTGCGGATGCCAAACAAACCATCTATCTGGCCGATATGTCTGGCGATGGTATGACGGATATTTTACGGATCCGAAATGGTGAAGTGTGTTATTGGCCAAATCTTGGTTATGGAAATTTCGGAACCAAAGTGGCATTGGACAATGCCCCTGTTTTTGATCATCCTGATGCTTTCAACCCAGCATATCTGCGATTAGCAGATATTGATGGTTCGGGAACTTCCGATATTATTTATCTGGGTAAAAACAAATTTACCTGCTGGAAAAACCTGAGCGGCAATCGATTCGGTATAGCTCCTTTTGAAATTGATCCTTTTCCTGAAATACATGCTCAGGCAAAAATAACCGTAACCGATTTGTTAGGAAATGGTGTTGCCTGTATTGTCTGGTCAAGTCCTTTGGCAAAAGATGCAAATGCTCCCATAAAATACATTGACCTGATGAACAGCAAGAAACCACATATCATGGTTTCTTATAAGAATAATTTAGGCAAAGAAGTATCATTAGAATATACCCCTTCTACCAAATTCTATATTGAAGATAAGTTAGGTGGAAAACCATGGGTAACCAAATTGCATTTTCCTGTTCATTGTGTTTCTAAAACCACTACCGAAGATAAAATATCAGGATATAAATTTGTAAGTGAATATAAATACCATCATGGTTACTACGACCATCCAGAAAGAGAGTTCAGGGGTTTTGGTATGGTCGAGCAAACTGATGCAGAAACATTTGAACATTGGATAAAAAGTGGAGCATCAAATATTACTGATGCTGCTTTACATCAAGAGCCTGTGGTTTCCAAATCATGGCATCACACAGGTGCATTTTTACAAAAGGATAAAATCCTCAACCAGTTTGCTAAAGATTACTGGTATGAGGAAATGCAACGGCAAGGATTCCCTGTAACGCATCATGAAGTTGCTCTCCATGATACAAGATTAGTTGCCGCTCCCGGAATTGACTCTGCTATACTTAATCATCTTTCAGGACAAGAATGGCAGGAAGCATTAAGAGCTTGCAAAGGAATGGGATTGCGTTCGGAAATTTTTGCTAAGGATGCCATTAAATTTGGCAATTCCAACGAAGCACGTATCAAAGAACTCACTCCATTTTCAGTAGCCACACATAATTGCGTGATTGAATTACTCCAACCCAAAGGCAAAAACAAACATGCCATTTTTGTAGTTAAAGAAAGCGAGGCGATTACTTATAGCTACGAAAGAAATACAGAAGATCCACGTATAGCCCATAGTCTGAATATCAAATTGGATGAATTCGGTAATGTCTTAGAATCAGCTTCGGTTGTTTACCCAAGAATTGAGGCAAAGATTCTTGAAGAAAGTTCACTACCTGAAGAAACGAAAGCAGAGCAAAGGAAAACGGTTATCATTTATGCTCAAAACCAATTTACCAATGATGTTTTTGGTGATGATGTTTACCATTTGCGTTTGCCTTCGGAAGTAAAAACTTATGAACTGAAAGGCGTTTCAAAAACCAATACCTATTATTCACCCGCTGACTTTTCAGAAATACTCTCCGATGCAAAATCAGACACTGCTTTTTACCATGAAATAAACAAAGCTCTGGTTGCAGGCAAAGCACAAAAAAGACTTATCGAACATGTTCGTTCCACATATTATCGCAACCTACTTACAAGTGCTTTGCCCTTACATAATTTAGAATTGCCTGCTCTTCCTTATGAAAGCTATCAACTGGCATATACCCCTGAATTAGTTACAGATATTTTTGATGCTAAAGTAAATGCAGCACTTTTAACGGAAGGTAAATTCACTTCCAGCGAAGGCGATAACAAATGGTGGATCCGCTCCGGCACAACACAATTTAAAACATTTACGGAAAATCAATCTGATGCACAAAATCGGTTTTATGCTCCTATTTCTTATACTGACCCTTTTGGTGCAATAACCAAAGTTAAATACTATGGTACTTATTTTTTATTTATAGAAGAAACCGAAGATGCTTTAGGAAACACATCGGGTGTTGCCAGTTTTAATTTCCGCACATTGTCTCCTAAAAGGATGAAAGATATCAATGGCAATTTTTCAGAAGCCATTAGTGATGAATTGGGTCTGGTAAAAGCCGTGGCTGTACTGGGCAAAGGCAATGAAGCAGATGAGATGACAGGTTTATCAGAAATAACCAATGCCGCAGAATCATCCTTGATTAGCACTTTTTTTCAAGCACCCGATTCTGTTCAACTTACTACCGTCGGAAAGAATTTATTGAATCGTGCTTCTTCAAGATTTATTTATGATTTTGAAGCCTACACAACTTCAAGCAAACCTGCTGTGATAGCTGTTATAACCCGGGAACAACATTTTCAGCAATTGGCCAATTCACCTGTTCAAATAGCCTTTGAATATTCCAATGGCATTGGCGAAGTAGTAATGAAAAAAGTACAAGCGGAACCTGGGATAGCAAAAGAGATAATTGTTCATGCTAATAATACTTATACCATAACAACTCCTGATCCTGATACTTCAAAATTAATTCCAAAACAACTCCGATGGATAGGTAACGGCAGAACCATTAAGAACAACAAAGGCAATGCTGTAAAGCAATACGAGCCTTATTTTTCCGTAACATGGCATTACGAAGATTATAAAGAATTGGTGGAAACAGGAGTAACGCCCATCATGTATTACGATGCAGCAGGACGATTGATTAAAACAGAAATGCCCGATGCTACTTTTTCAATAGTGGAATTTGATTCGTGGAAACAAAAAGTTTATGATGCCAATGATACCATTCTTGAATCATCATGGTATTTAAACCGGACCAATCGTCTTATTGATGCTCAACTTCTATTAGAAGGCAAAGACCCCGGCAGAGAAAAAATTGCTGCCGATAAAGCTGCCAAACATGCCAATACTCCTAATGTTTTGCATTTTGATATATTAGGCAGACTGGTATTATCCATCGATCATAATAAAAATATTGTTACGAATGCGGATGAGTTTTATCATACAAAAATCAAACTCGATACCGAAGGCAACCTGAGAACGGTGACCGATGCCAGAGGTAATATCGTTATGCAATATAAGTATGATATGCTTGGCAACTTAGTCTATCAAGACAGTATGGATGCGGGTAAGCGATGGTTATTGACCAATATTTTAAGTAAACCCTTACGCACCTGGGATGAAAGGAACCATGAGTTTCAATACTTCTATGATATTGCTCAAAGACCAACTCATAGCAAAGTAATCGGTGGGGATGGAACCACTCCGCTCGATAACATATTTGACAGAGTTGTTTATGGAGAAAGTATGTTAAACGGAACCAGAACCGATGCGAACCGTTTCAATGAAGTTGCTTTGCAAGGAAGGAATATTTTAGGACAGGTAATTCAGCACTACGATACAGGGGGACTAATAGATACCCCTGATTACGATTTTAAAGGACAGCCACTAGCAACAACGAGAAAACTTTTTAGAAAATATAAAGAGGTAGCCAATTGGATTGAAGCAAATCTGGTAACGGATTTAGAGCCTGGCACTGGATTTACATTCACAACCTTAACAGATGCCTTGGGTAGAATAACTCAACAAACTGCCCCCGATGGCAGCATTATTACACCTTCGTACAATGAAGCTGGTCTGTTAGATGGAGAAAGTGTGTTGCATTCCGGAGAAGCAAACCCTTCCGTTTACATCAAAGACATTGACTATAACGAAAAAGGACAACGCAATAAAATTATTTACGGCAATGATGTAAGCACTAAATTTTACTACGATAAAGAAACCTTCCGGCTGAAACGATTGGAAAGCAAACGCCTGAGTGGCGATCCCTTGCAGGATTGGTATCATACTTATGACCCTGTTGGAAACATTACTCAAATAGAAGATAAAAACATTCCAGTAGTATTTTTTGATAACCAAAAGATTACCGGAGTTTCTACCTACACCTATGATGCCATATACAGATTAGCGGAAGCAACCGGAAGGGAAAATAATGCTGCCTTAAATTTTGGCACCTGCGACAATTGGAACGATAAGCCATTTATACATACTATGGATCCAGGCAACCCTATGGCAGTGCGTGATTATAAACAAAGCTATCAGTATGATGTTGTAGGAAACATCATTGAGATGAAACACCTGGCAGCTGGCGGAAATTGGACAAGAGGCTTTGAATATGAAACCGCCAATAACCGACTAAAGCGAACATTTATTGGAAACAATGGAAATCCTGCTAATTATACCAAATACCACCACCATGCAAAGCATGGGTTTATGGAAGAGTTGCCACATCTTGAAAAAATAGGTTGGAATTTCAAAGAAGAAGTAGTACTGACTACAAGACAACGTTGCACAGAGGATGGCATAACTCCTGTTATTACTTATTACCAATATGATGGAAGCGGACAACGCATTCGAAAGATAACCGAAAATCAGGCTGCCGCAGGGGGCACACCTATTAAAAAGGAGGAACGCATTTATGTAGCCGGTTATGAATTGTATAAAAAACATACTGGCACAGATGCAGGATTGGAGAGAGTATGCCTGAGTCTTATGGATCAGGGGCACCGTTTTTTAATGGTAGAAACCAGAAATGATGTGGACGATGGTACAGAAAAGCAATTAGTGCGTTACCAATTGAACAATCACCTGGGTTCCGCTGCTGTGGAATTAGACGGAACAACTGCAGCCAAAGTAATTTCTTACGAAGAATGCCATCCTTTTGGTACAACAGCTTACCAAGCAATAAACGCAGCCATAAAATCTGCCGCCAAACGCTATCGCTACACAGGCATGGAGCGGGATGAAGAAACAGGATTGGAATATCATAGTGCAAGGTATTATTTGCCGTGGTTAGGTAGATGGCTGAACGCCGATCAGATTGGAGTGAAGGGTGGAGTGAACATATATGCTTATGTGAATAATAATCCTGTAATGAAATTTGATCCCTCAGGCACTCAGGGAGAAACCTGTGGTGTCTGGGATGAAGAAAGTCAAACTTGCTATGAAGAAGAGTGTCCGATAGAAAGTAGTGTTTACGATGGACCACCAACGCCATCTACACCGCCTAATGTTCGAGTGAAAAGGAAAACCTCTCCTCATCCTATCCCAACCTCTGCTCCTGAACAATGGAAACTTGGGCCGCGTGGTGAAAGAATTCCTACATCAGATTGGACAGGTGGGCAACTTAGGTCTTTATCAGAATACGATAAACCAATGGCCCGTAATTTGGCTGCAGCTGGATATTATGAGGCAGCAGAGTTAGCTCAGAACTATTTATGTGCGTCATGTCATGTATTAACAAAGGTGCATCCTAGAGATTTTAGTATAGGAGGGTACTCAAGAAGCTGGCAACGATCTTACATTCAAGCGTTCGTTGAAGTGCCACTTACTGTTACTCCAGCAGGTGCTGCATGGGAGGTTGGTGTAAGTGGTGGTCAAGCAATAACAGGAGAAAGCTCTGGACTTCATATAAGTAATATTAGTAGTGTATTGGTGGATGATCATTGGGATGTAGGAAGGAGCCTTTCCACACGAGAACGTCTTTTGGAAGGGGGAACATTTGTTGTGGGTGCAGCATTGTTAGGTTTTGGTGCCTCCTCGAGCCGTGTGACATCAGGAAGTGAATCAATAGTCATCGAAGGCTCTTCTACTGTAAAGAGTGTACCGCCAGGTCAATCTACGGTGCCATTACCTTATCCAGGTGAGAGCTCTATGGCATATGGAACTCGCGTCCATCAGGAATTGCCAAGGATTGTTGGTGAAACTAACCCAGGATCTGCAGGGCAATTCAACGTTGCTCCAGGCTTGACTGGTCCAGACTTAGCTAATCCAACAGGTATGAATGCTGCATTTGCTGAAATGAAATCGTTATGGGGACGGCAATCTCCAATGTTAAGACAGGCACGTAATTGGGGATTTGAACCGCAGACAGGGAGATACTTTTTTTATGACAGACGTACCGGGATAGTTTTTGAGGGAATCATTAAGAATTGATCACGAGATTAAGTAGTGGAAGAAATTGGGAAAATTTTATTTACGATGAGAAAATGAAGTGCCAATTATGTATCGGTTATTTGCTTTCAAATTTAGCTCCGTAAAGGATCTTGAAAATCTTTTTAAAAAATAAACGTTAGCGTTCTCAAAAATCTCGCTAAAGCAATCATGATATCAGCAGAAGTTTTGTATTAGTTGAGTCTCATATTGGAGTTTAAAAAAAAGAAACTGTTCGTTATCTGGATATTATTTTCCTTCAGGATAAAACAATGTTATCTCATGTGAAACTACTTTGTAATTGTATGAAAGTAACTCACAATTAAAAAGAAATATTTAATTCAATTTGAATTAGTTAGAGGATTTATAAGATGAATGAAAAGGACAGGAAATTTTGACTTTACAAACTAAATAAAAGTGTAGAACAAAAAACTAACAATGACGCAAGAATACAGTGGCTGAACTACTATGAAAAACATTTTCACTTTCAAAAATCTTAGTTCAAATTATGATTACCTTGCACCTGATAGTTCGGAAATCAGGTTATTGCCCAGTATGGATGCTGGTGGTTTATGCCATTGCACATTATCTGTGGGAAAAACTTCTGCAGCGGTAAAACACAAGACTGTAAGTGAAATATGGTATTGTCTCTCTGGTAATGGAGAAATATGGCAAAGCAATGACTCGACAAGTGAGGTAAGAGCATTTCATCACGGGCACAGCTTAACCATTCCGGTGGGAAATAGCTTTCAATTCAGGAACACTGGTAATGAGCCACTTTGCATTTTGATTGCAACAATGCCACCTTGACCCGGGGCTAATGAAGCAATAAAAGTAAAAGGAAAATGGAAATACAAAAATATAAATCTATAATAAAATGGAACCACAAAAATTCTTTATAGGATTAATTGATTTTTTCTCGATTCTATTACCCGGAGCTTTGTTGACTTATTTTTTAAAAGATAGTATCGGAGAGAGTCTGTTGGGAAAGGGAGAATACACTGAACTTGTAAAAACTCAAGGAGGCTGGATTGCATTTCTTTTTAGTAGTTACTTGCTTGGTCATTTTATCTTCCTGATTGGATCCTATATTGATGATTTACTGTATGATCCCTTAAGAAAAGGCACATCCTGGGCTCAGATTGTGACTTTGGCAAAGGGAAACAAGTTATCGTTGTTATCGCGGTTGTGGCTCGCAAAAATATTTTTCCGAAAGGAAAATGATGAAGCAGTACGAAGTGCTGAAAGTATTAAAGCTTTCTACCTTGACAAAGCGAAAATTCCATCTGGGACAATTAACACTTTCCAATGGTGTAAAGCAAGGTTAGCCCTTGAGCATAATGAAGCTTTGGCGGATGTACAACGATATGAAGCAGATTCGAAGTTCTTTAGAAGTCTGATCATTGTTCTGTTAATGCTGATAATTTGGGGATATGTTCATATCAATCAAGGAGATATTCACAAAGATACAAACAAAGCACTAATAGAATTCTGTGTCCCGTTATTAGTATTGGCATTTTTGAGATATACAGATCAAAGATTGAAGTCTACGAATCAGGCGTATCGTTATATTATCACTCTAGAAGGGAAGAGCGAAGAAGGATTCCATAAGAATTTACCAGTGAATAATTTGCTATCGCATGCAGGTGGAGTTGTCTTTCGAAAGAGGTCAGGTCGTTTTGAATATCTGCTTGTGCAGGCAAAATATAATCCAAATGAGTGGGTGCTTCCTAAAGGTCATATCGAACCCGGAGAAACGATGCAGCAAACTGCAGTGCGTGAAGTGATCGAGGAAACCGGAGTGTGGGCTAGAGTTCTTGTACCATTGGACATTATTGAATACTCATTCGCAGAAAAACAGATACGAGTTCAATTCTATTTAATGGAAGCAGTAAGAGAAAAGAAACCAAAAGAAAATCGTGAGCACAGATGGTTCTCATACGATGAAGCATTAAAAGAGGCTACACATGCTCAATCTAAAAAAATATTGGAGACTTCGGAAGAAAAGAGAAAAGAAATATTGAATAAGCGCAGCATTAATTTGTTCAGTAAAATAAAGCAGAGTGTATTTGGAAAATAAATTTTCCTAAAAACGTTTTAAGACTAAATAAATTTTTTAAACATAATAAGGATTAATATAATGGCAACAGCAATCAAAAATCCGAATCTTGTATTCGGAAGAATTGTTGACAAGCTTAACCTTCCTTTGGCAAATCTCATTGTCAGGGCATTTGACAGGGATATGCGTTCGGAAGAAATTTTGGGTGAATGTGTTACAGATAAAAACGGAAAATACGAAATCACCTGGTTGCACAGCCAGTTAAGCGGCAGAGGTAAAAAAGAAGCGGATATTTCCATAAAAGTATTAACAAGGGAGAAGAAAGCCGTCTTATATGAATCTGATATAGAATCCGTAAGGTTTAACGCTTCGCCCAGGGAAGAAATCAATATCACCATCAGGCAAGCTTTGCCTAAAGAAGTGGTGGAATTTGATTTCTTAGTGAAAGAAGTTTCCTTCTTAGCCAATAAAATTGCCATTGCTGATTTACAGGAAAATGATGAACACAGGGATGTTACTTTTCTTTCCAAAGAAATGGAGCTACCTGCTGATAAGATTGAACATTTGATTGTTGCCCACCGTTTGCAGGATCTTTCAAAAATAGATGCCGCTTTCTTTTACGCCTTATTCCGTAAAAATACTTTGTTGCACAATGAATTTGCAAAAAACCTAAATGCCCGCCTTTCTATCGGTATTGGAGTAGATGACCAAACTTTACTATACGATGCTGCTCTTACTGATAGTAAAAAAATTGAAGCAGATATCAAAATTGCAGTAGACGAAATAATTGTTTCTTCTGCCATTGCGGAACAGGTAAAACGCAATATAGAAATACTTTCTCAATACAAAGAAAAAGCATCGGAATATTACAAAAATGAACATCCTCAAAAAGTCATTAACCTGCTTACTAATTTTTTCAAAGAAGGCAAGCTGAAGGAGATTCAACAAATCTTTGCAGAAAACAAGAATGATCTGAATTCCTTTTTTGACAAAGTAACCGATCCCACCTTTTATGCGACCGAGGAAAAGGAAAAAGATGCCAAGACCAATATTGAGCTGGGAAAACTCTTTGGTTTTGGCAATGAAGTTATTCCACAAATCGCCAAATCAAGAGGAATCAAAAAGCCAGAAGATGCACGAAAGCTTGCAAAGCTGAACAAGGCAGGCTGGGTGGAAGAAATAACAAAAGCCAGATCGGATATTAAGGACAAACAGGTTATCAACACCTATGCCTCAGCCATTGTAAGAAAAATGGAAAGAGAATTTCCTACACTGGCTTTTGCCGCACAATTGGAAAGAGCCAAAAAACCTTTGCTGAATAATCAGGATAAAATTGTTTCATTCTTCAACAAACACGAGGATTTTGATTTTTTAAAACACAATGTTGATTTGTATTTGAAAGAAAAAAAGGTTGCTGCCAAAGACAAAGAAGCTATTGGTGAAGAGCTTAAATCAGTGCAGCGCGTCTTTAAGTTGATACCCAATTACAGCAAAACGCTTGCATTAAGGGATCAAAAAATTCATTCATCTCAAAGTATTGTATCCATTGGAGAAACCCGTTTTATAAAAGAAGTAGCACCTAAAGCGGGTATAGAAGAAAAAGAGGCCAAAGAAATTTACCACAAGGCAGAAACCAAACATACCGCTGCTATGCTGATGGTGGGTGACTTGCAGGATAGTATGAGTGTGATGGACATCGCTTCTTTTGAAACTACCACCTTGGCAAAAAAAATAGAAGCAGTCAGCAAAGATTTTCCTAACCTTAAATCGCTTTTCAAACTTGTTGATACCTGTGAATGTGAACATTGCCGCTCGGTATATAGCCCAGCTGCTTATCTGGTGGAGATACTTCAGTTTTTAGATAAGAGAATGGTAGTAGCCAACAATGCAAAAAGTGTATTATTTTCAAGAAGACCAGAATTAGGAGAAATTGACCTCGGTTGTGCCAATGCAAATACTCCTGTAAAATACATTGATCTGGTATGCGAAATTTTAGAGGAAGCTATTTCTCCTGATGCAGGAATAAATTATACGGGAGTGCTTTCAGACGGAATAGACCCTTTGAAAGGCAAGATTTCTAACGGATTGCTGACTGCCTTAATTGCCGCTGAACTAAAAGTATCTGCTGATGCATTGATTTTTGAAACAGAATCGGTAACTTCCAAACCCCATTACCTTAGAGATAAAGGTCTTGTTTGCAAAATTGAGAACACAGGTGGGAATAACTATAAAGTACATCGCTTACGACAAACTTTTGGAACCGCAGCAGAATTGGATTCTGCACCGGAATATGTAAATGAAAGTGCATACCAGGAATTAAGGAATAAGGCTTTTGCTTTTAAACTTCCGTTTGATTTGCCGCATACCGAGGCAAAAGCCTACCTCTCCAGGTTTGATGTAAACAGGGCTGATTTGATGAAAGCCTTTCAAAGTGCAGCTATACCAACCGATGAAAGCATTGCAGTAGAACGATTGGGTTTGACCGATGCGGAAAGAAATATCATCGCCAATACCTTGGCTCCCAACGACAATGCAGCCCAACAATCGTATTGGAATGTTCCGGCTCCCGGCAATGTGCTTGACTACTTAAAACAAGTTGATCATTTCCTGGATAGAACCGGACTTACCTTCAAAGAATTAGATTTGTTACTGAAGTTGAAGTTCATTGATAAGAACGGAAATCTATTTATTAAGCACAATGATTTGACCTGCGATACTGAGAAGAAAGAAATTGCCAATTTGGATTTGGATGCATTAGACCGCATACATCGCTTCCTTCGCCTTCAAAAGAAAACAGGATGGAAATACGAAGTTTTAGATGAGATTATTTCACAAGGAAATCTTGCGAATGGAATCTTGAATGATACTTGTCTGATTAAAGCTGCATGGCTTAAAGAAATTTCAGAGAAGGCAAATATTAAAATAGAAGAACTCATTGGTTGTTTTGGAGAATTGCCAAACTTGATTCTGCAAGAACAAGATGAAAATGCACCCAAGCCACTTTACCATCAGGTATTCCTCAATAAAGCAAAGAATGGTGTAATAAATGAAGGTTTAATTCCGGAAACAGTAGATGGTTCCCAATTATTGAATTCTTATATAGGTTACATCGCTACATGTGTTCAGTTGAAGCAAAAGGATTTGGAATTCATTACACCTTTGCTTCCTGATGGAAATTTAACTTTCACCAATATGAGTTATCTTTTTGCTGCTTCAAGATTGATTAAGAAGCTTAAATTAAAAGCAGAAGACTTTGCTATTATTCAAAAGCTAAGCGGAATAGCTATTTCATCAAGTCCTGATAAAACTTTAGAATTTATTAAAGTCATAGAGGATTTCAAAAATTCACCCTTAAAAGCTACCGATGTCAGGTTCTTATTAAACCATGAGGCAACAAACCTAACTGACCGTGAAATAAAAGTTGAGAAAATTGCTGAACTGCTAGGTAAACTTAAAGACGGATTTAAAAAGATAAATGAGGAGGAGAAATCAAAATTTGATGATAAACTTTCGGCAGAAGAACAAAAGGAAACTTTAATTAGTGTGCTTTCGGGTTTAGTAGGCGTAGAGGAAGGCGATGTAAAGACAATTATCAAATTTTTTAATAAAGATTGGACAGATGTAACGGATGCAGCAGGAGCTAAAACATTTATTGACGATAAATTTGATAAAGGAATCAACAGAACCAATGTCTATGCTGCTATTGATGCTCTGGATGCATTGGCTGCCGGATTAGACTCAAGCAATGAGCAAAAGGATTTGATTCAGGCATTATTGGATTCCATTGCTGATTTCCAAATAGCGGTAAGTAAACAAGCACTATTAGAGCAAACGCTGTCAACTGCATTCAAGGCAGACTTGGCTTGGACCGGAATAGTTATAAAGTATGCCAAACTTAAACAACCAGCCCCAGGTACTGATTTAATTAACGATTTACTATTAAATGATTTTGACAATCCAATAACTCCAGCAAACTATTCAAAACAATATGCGACTATTAAGTTATTGCATAAAATGTTGGCAATGTTGGATGCTTTCAAATTAAGCAATACAGATGTAGAATGGTACTCTAAAAATAATGCAGCCTTAGGCTGGTTAGAATTTGACAGTATTCCTTACGATGCCGGACAATCTGCAATAGACTTTGCTAAGTATGTAGCGTTTTGCAGAATTGTTACTTATTCAAAACAATTCACAGCTGTTACAAACCCATTAGATGCAGAGAAGCCAATCAGTTTCTTTAAAATTGCTGATTTTGTTTTGCTTGGTATTGCAGCCGGCAGGGATGAATTCCTGAATACACTGTCTTTGCTAACAGGCTATGAGAAAGATGATTTGGATGCCATTGATGCGAATTTATTTGCTGTATTTAATATTGACAATTATAAGGAACCTGAAAATTGGAAACGGTTATTTGAATGCGCTGATCTTGCCAAAAAGCTTGGTGCAACCGTGGCTCAAATTAAGAAATACATCACTCCTGTTCTTACTGATTTAGAGGTAAGTGATTTGCGTGCTACTTTAAAATCCCGCTACGATGAGGACACCTGGCTAAGCACCTTAAAAGAAATCATGGATGCCATTCGTCCGCAAAAGCGAAATGCCTTGGTTGCTTACTTACTGGCTACCAATCCTGAAATGAAGGATGAAAACGATTTGTATGAATATTTTTTGGTAGATGTGGAAATGGAAGCCTGTATGCCTTCTTCAAGAATTGTTCAAGCCCATAACAGCATTCAGCTTTTTGTTCAACGCTGTTTGATGGGATTGGAACCGGATGCTATTGCTGATGTAGAAAAAGACCCAAACTGGAAACAATGGAAATGGATGAAGAATTACAGAGTTTGGGAAGCCAATCTCAAAGTGTTTCTGAATCCCGAAAACTGGTATGATGTTACCCTCACTGATGATAAAACCTATTTACTCACAGAGTTCATCAATGAAATTCAGCAAAACGAATTAACAAACGATACGGCTGAAGAAGCCATTAAGAAATACTTGGATAAGTTAGACAACATTGCTTTTCTTGAAGTAATGGCGACTTGGTATGATGTGCCTTCAAGAGATATGCATGTGTTTGCCCGTACCAAAGGTGGAGACCCATCCATTTATTATTACAGGCGTTTTGAAAACGAACGCTACTGGAGCCCCTGGGAAAAAGTGGAGTTAGATATCACCGGAGACCACCTGCTGGCATTTATGCGAAATAACAGGTTGCATTTGGCTTGGCCTATGTTCAGTGAAGAAGCACAGCCAGATCAAAAATCAAAAGTTCCTTCAACCGGTGATCAAGGAAATTTTGTTGATAACGATAAACCAAAGAAGAAATTAAAAATTCAATTGGCTATCAGCGAATACACCAATAAGAAATGGCAGCCTAAAAAAGTTTCTTCTGACAGTATTCTTACTCCGACTGATTATACCACTTCAGAAAGTTTACTAAGAAGGGATAAGTTCAACCTTCACTACCTGCAATACACGGATCAGGTTTGGTTATTTAGTAGCGAGTGGAAAGAGTCGGATTATCATTATAAAAGAGGAGTGTTTGATATAGCAGGGTGTAAAGGTTATCCAGAATTGGTATTTCAAGGAGACGAATATTTCCCTGACTTTTTGCCTGATTTTAAGGATGCAGAGCTTAAATCACAACGGTATAATGAAATCACTTACATTCAACCAGATGATTTATCGGTTCGGAATGGTATATCCCCTTTTGAATTCTATAAAATACTTGACAAGACTCCAGGGAAATTTAGGATTTCTTATCCTCACCAATTCACAAGTATTGATTTGATTGCCTTGATTTATCAATTCTTCCAATTGATTATTCAATATGATAAAAGTACACATAAGCGATACCAACGCCAGTTTAAAATTCCTTTAGGAACGCTTCTTCCTTATTTTGAAGAAGACAGCAATCATGCTTATGTAATCATTCCTGGTTTCTACAAAAAAGTAATGGATAGTGGTGAATTTGTGGAGACATATACTTTGAATGACGCTGATAAAAGAACCGCGTCAAATGTTTTTCAATTATTAGATGACATTACCAATTGGTTTAAAAAAATCGCATTCGAATTTCAGAAAAATCCTCCGGCAGATATACAAGATGCTGTTCGGATTATCTTGACAGATCCCGATTTTCAAAACATATTGAAGGAACTTAGCAAATATGCTGATTTGGATATTTTCTTAAATCTATTAGTAGGTGTAAGTGGAGATCCAACGGTTGATGAATTTTTAAATGAACTGATTAGTGAGGAACCTCTGAAATATGGGGAGCAGTTTAAGAATATGTATCACCCCTTGGTTTGTGCTCTGCGAAGCATCTTATATAAAGATGGAATCCCAGCATTAATGAAGCGGGATACACAAATGCAAAAAACAAATTTTGATTTTAAATCCCACTACAATCCAAATGTTCAGATTGTTTCTCAAACTTTCATTAAAAATCCGGATGGTACGGAAACATTGAGTTATCCGATTGAAGATATTGATTTTAACAATGATGGTAGTTACAGTGCTTATAACTGGGATTTATTTTTCAGGGTGCCACTTCATATCGCCAGCAGTCTTACCAAGAACCAGCGATTTGAGGAAGCATTAACTTGGTTCCATTATATGTTTAATCCTACAGGTGCTTTACCCGGCAATGGCGTTCAAAAATATTGGGTAACCAAACCTTTTTATTTAAACCAGGAAACTGATTATGTAAGTCAGCGTATTGATTCACTGATGTATGCGACAGCAAACCTATCAAACCCTAATATTAAAGAATTAGAATTTGCGATTGAAGAATGGAGAAATAAACCTTTCAGACCTGATGTGGTTGCACGTTTCCGTCCGGTTGCCTATCAGAAAGCTCTGCTGATGAAATACATTGATAACCTCACAGAGTGGGGTGATTATCTGTTTAGACAAGACACCATGGAATCCATTGCCCAAGCAACACAGATGTATATTCTCGCAGATAAATTATTGGGGCCCAAACCAAGGATAATTCCTGCTGCAATTAAACAACCGTATGAAACCTACAACCAAATAGAAGCTAAATTAGACAGTTTCGGAAATGCATTGATTGAATTGGAAAATATTCTTCCTGATTTATCTGTAATGCCAGAGGGTGGTGACGAACTTCCTGCCCCACCAGTCACGCTTGCTATGTTGTATTTCTGCATTCCATCAAACGACAAAATGTTTGAGTATTGGGACCGAATAGCTGATCGTTTATTCAAAATCAGACATTGTCAAAACATAGATGGAATTGAAAGGAGCCTTGCTTTGTTTGCTCCGCCTATTGACCCCGGTATGTTAGTTCGTGCAGCGGCTTCTGGTTTAGATTTATCATCCTTAATTGCAGGATTGAATGCACCAACTCCTTATTACCGTTTCAATGTTTTATCGCAAAAAGCCACCGAATTGGCCCAGGAGGTACGAGGCTTAGGAAACTCGCTACTACAAGCGTTAGAGAAAAAAGATGCCGAGGTCTTAATCCTGTTGAGAAATGAATTGGAATTGAAAGTGCTTAATGCAGTTAAAGATATTAAGAAGCTTCAAATCAATGAATCGAAAGAGCAGATTGAAGTATTAAAGAGGACTAAGAAAGTTACTGAGGAAAGGCAAAAGTATTATTCAAATATTCAAAAAATTATTTCGAAAGAACAATTGAATTTAGATAAACTTGGTGAAGCTAATGACTATCAATTCAAAGCTCAAATTGTAAGGACAATTGCAGGTGCATTGAGATTGATACCAGAGTTTCACATAGGGGCTAACGGATTTGGTGGTTCACCTGAAGTTGTAATGCAATTGGGAGGCTCTGCTATTTCTACTGCAACTAGTATAGGAGCCGATATTCTCAATATTTTAGGGTCAATTGCATCTTATGAAGCAAGTCGTGCATCTATACTTGGTGGCTATGATAGAAGGTTTGACGACTGGAAACTTCAGGAACGCCTAGCCAACAAAGAATTAGCGTCCATTGATAAACAAATTACCGCTGCAGAAATTCGAAAAGAAATTGCTGAAACGGATTTGAAAAATCATGAGTTGCAAATTGACAATGCAAAAAAAACCGATGACTTCATGCGATCTAAATTCACCAACAAGGATTTGTATGACTGGATGATTGGACAGATTAGTGGTGTCTATTTCAGGTCATATCAACTTGCTCATGATTTTGCTAAAAAAGCCGAAAGATGTTACAAGTTTGAATTGGGCAATGACGATTCCTACATTTCTTATGGCTATTGGGATAGCATGAAAAAGGGGTTGCAAAGTGCAGATAACTTAATTCATGACATCAAACGCATGGAGACCGGCTACTTGGATAAAAACAAACGTGAATACGAAATCACGAAGCATGTTTCGCTGGTCCAACTTGATCCATTGGCATTAGTCAGACTCCGTGCAAGTGGAATTTGTGATTTTGAAATACCTGAGGTGCTTTATGATATGGACCACCCTGGTCAATATTTCAGAAGATTAAAATCAGTTAGTATTAGCCTTCCTTGTATTGCCGGGCCATATACCTCAGTTAGTGCTAAACTGTCTTTGGTAAATAATAGATACAGGAAAAATACCAATCCTGACAATGCAGCAAATATGGGCTATGTAGAGGACCCTGGCAACGATGAACGATTCACTTACAATGTTGGGGCAATTCAATCCATTGCTACCAGCAATGCTCAAAATGACAGTGGCATTTTTGAACTAAACTTTAGGGACGAGCGCTATTTACCTTTTGAGAATACGGGAGCCATAAGCAGTTGGAGATTGGAACTTCCATCTGAAGTAAGACAGTTTGATTACAATACCATTTCAGATGTTATTGTCCATATCAAATATACGGCAAGAGAAGGAGGATCGGGTTTGAAAACAGCATCAAATACTGCTCTTAAGGATCAACTCGAAGCAATTAAACAAGATTTAACCCAAAACGGTTTGCACACAGCAATTAATATGAAACATGATTTACCGAATGAATGGCTTCTGTTGACAAAGAATGGTAGTATCGACTTGACTCTTGATAAATCAAGGTTGCCCTATATGGTTCAACCTATTTATCCTGATGTGATCGAAACTGCAGAAATAGAAAGTGTTATGTTCGTGGCTAGAATAAAAGAAAACCCTGCTGCATTTACAATTAATATAAATGGTGTTGCCACTAATCTTTCAAGGGTGGATGAATTAAGTCTGTGCAAAGGAATTAATTCGGATATTGATTTAGATACTTTATTTACCCTTTCTATTTCAAATGCAGACAAATTGAAATTGGAGGATTTATTATTGATAGTGAAGTATAAGTTTTAAAATATTTGGTTTTACTGACAAATAGCACATTTTGTAGCACAATTGCATTTTTCATGACGCACCTGGCCAAACCAAAAATGCAAAAGAGCTACCAAGCAAACGCACCAAGACAAAAGAGTATAATGGACAGACTAAGAACGACTGAAAAAGAAGCACGAACCGCTAACAGGATGTATGTGGCAATAGTGGGTGAAGTGGTAAATCGAAGGCCTGTGCATTAAAACAAGATGCAAATCAGAAAGAAAATTGTTTTTCAGTTAAACAGACCGAGCTTGGTAAAATAATAATCTCACATAAATTTTTCGCCATAAACTTAGAGTTTTATGAAAAGTATTTTAATCCTGTCAAAACATTTACGGCTCGAGAAAGACTTCCATTATCTAAATGAGAATAAATCTGAGTAGTAGCTTTATTTGAATGACCGAGCAATTCTTTAACTATATATATTGAAACTTCGCGTTTTATCAATGCAGACGCAAATGAATGAAAGTGAATTATAATAAATTTACAGCTATTGAATGATTGCACTTTTGCAAGTATGATGAATTTGAGTGACATTTTATTAATTGAGTTTTAATTAAGACTATTAAAGATATTTCCAAAATTAAAGGATTTTCAATATGAAGATTATTTTATTAGATTCTATAATCAGTCCAGATTGGTTAAAATACGGATTTATCGGACTTGTGGCTATAGTAATTTTGCTTTTCTATTTTACAATCAAACCACTAATTAAAAACGAAAAGAATAAAAAATTCTGGGTTTTTGTTTTTCTTGGTTCTGGTTTAATTCTTTTAATTTTGGGTGGGATCTCTTCATATTTTAATGATAAAATGAAAGCTGAAAACAAAAGGCAGATTGATTCCGTTGCTATTGCAAACTTGGACTTACAAAAAAAGTTAGCAGTATATACTGATAGCTCTCCAGAGGGACAACAATTACTATTAAAGATGGAAGAAAATAAAAGAAAATTTGATTCTCTTGTTAATATCAATAAACAACTTGAAAATGACATTAGCAAGAATAAAGATGTGATTTCTGAATTAATATTGTATAATATTATACCAGCTTTAGAATCAGATTTAAGAGTTACTTCAGGAAAAGGACAATATGCACCACAAATAGAAGATATAAATTATAAACGACTTAGACGAGCTATTTTTCTAAATTTTATGATTTTTAACGCAGACATAAATATTTTAAAACAAACACTCAATATTTATAACGAACAAACTAAAGAATTCAGTCCTGAAGATATAAATAAAATAATATCTGATTTTTCAAATCTTATGAGAGTAAGATTAACATGGCTTAAACAGGAAGCTATACCAGCATTAGAAGCTGATATAAGGCATTTAGAAGAACATCCAATGGAGCAAAGGGCGGCTTCAGCTATAGTTAAACTTCCTAAAGAAGCAATTATTTTTGAAGTTTCAAATGATCTAGGGAGTAACACTGTGATGATAAATAATATAACAATATTGGAAAAAGAAAAAAATTTACTAATGAAAAAATTAAGTGCGACAACTCCCTAATCTATAACGCTACTTAAATCATAATAAATTTACTGCTATAGAAAGATTTTCATTTTGTAAATGTGAATAAATTTGTGTTGTTTTAATATTTTCGTGACCTAATAATTCTTTCACCGCATACAAAGAAACATTTCGTTGAACCAGAGCAGAAGCAAACGAATGACGTAATGAATGAAAATGAATATTTTCATTTAATCCGGATGAACGGACTGCCTTCTTAAATTGTTTACTGATAAGCTCACCATTCAATTTAATGCCAGATTTGCGAAAGAATACAAAACTGTTTTTAGTATTGACAGCAATTTGAAAATAACGTTGAATGATTTTTTTAACTTTTGGATGAATGGGAATAACTCTTTCCCTTTTATTTTTTGTGTTAAAATCATCAGTGTTCTTTATTGTGATTATTTCCTGAGTGAAATCAATCCAGTTACATTTCATACTGAGCAATTCATTTAGACGCATACCTGTATAATAAGCAGTTGTGAAAATATCTTTTAATATCTGTTCTTTTGTTTTAGTAAGGATTAGAATTAGTTCGGCTTCTGATAAATAAAGCGGAAATGATTTTGTAACCTTTGGAGATTTGATTTTAATGAATGGGTTTTCCTGGATGTAGTTCCAGATTACTGCTTTATTAAAAGCAGCTTTTAAGGTGCGGTGATACAGTGAAGCTGCAAACTTGGATTTTGCATATACTGATGAAATAAACTGATCTATATTTTTTGAGGTGATATATTCAAGGGGTGTATCTGGAAGGAAAGCTTGCAACCTATTGAATGATGGGGTAACTGCTTTGGTTAGATACTTTTCTGAATATGTATTTTTAACATAGGTTTTATACTCTGCGGTAAAACGGCTGAGCTTGATGGAAGTTTTTTTGGTAGGTGCTTCTTTTTTAACTTCCGGATTGAATGATGCAAGAAATTTTTCAGCTTCTTTTTTCTTTGCTGTGCCAGTTGAAACTGTTGTTCTTTTTCCATTACGGAAATAGACAAGCTGATAGTTAGACGATTTGTTATTGAGGACTAAATACATACTGAGGTTCCTTTCTTCTCAGTATGGAGTATGTATGGAGTGCTTGAATTTGATTAGAATACAAGCTTAAAATCCATAAATCCCACTGTCTGTCACGCAGGAGGTCGCGAGTTCGAGTCTCGTCGGCCCCGCAAAAATAAAATAATCCCCCTAGTGGGGATTTTTTATTTTGTATCATCAGAGGAGAATAAGTTTTGCCAGCTTCGGCGAATAAAATGAGACGGGCCGCTCCCGAAATTAAATATAATCCCCTTTCTGAGGGTTTTCAATTTGTAGTTATGTATTAACTATGAAATCGCTTCCGTCATAATTAGCATTAATGAATCCAACTTAATTAAAATAAGGCTGGAGTAAAGTTTTTTTTACTTGATAGATGGAAAGAATTACTATGCCAATTGTTAAAAAATAATGACTTATTGCATATTAATTGGCATCTTAATAGAAATAAAA
>Ga0208980_10000017_pt1 | contig 71414 bp, 48 predicted proteins | sample WetSurMetagenome_3_FD_187993 | JGI IMG/M metagenome (GOLD analysis project Ga0208980, IMG submission 187993) | Wetland microbial communities from Twitchell Island in the Sacramento Delta, sample from surface sediment Aug2011 Site A1 Bulk (version 2) | ecosystem: Environmental > Aquatic > Marine...
AATCGCTAGTTGTCTGTAAACTCATTGACTGTGTTTTGGCCTTGTTCTGGCTTTTAAGCACTAGCAAACCTTATGTTACAGGCCACTAGTGAGCAGTGTGTGCTAGTCACCCAGGTTGGTTCCCACACGGCGCGCGCACTCGATCCAGGGGTGATTGAGTGGGACCGTCTTAATTTTTCCTACAACCTGTTCAAGCGCTACCGGCTCCGCCCTGTCCCCGTGGGCTGCGAGCATCACACCGAAAACGCCCTTGTGAATCATAGCTGCGCAAGCGGATCCCAGGCGCGTCGCCAGGATGCGGTCGTTTGCCGAAGGGGTCCCGCCGCGCTGCAAATATCCGAGGATCGTAACGCGCGACTCGAGCATCGTAATTTTCTCCAGCTCTTTGGCCAACTGCAATGTGTTGCCTCCGTGTGTAACCTCGGACACACCCGAGTCGCCCCCGGATCTCTTGTTCTCTGCCTTCCCCCTGTTTGTCTGTTTCTTCCTCTCCACTTTTTCAAGCGCAGCGGCATCCTCCGACGAAACAGATCCTTCCGCAACAGCCACGATGCTGAAGCGTTTGCCATGGCGGTTCCGATTCAGGATTGCCTTCCCAATTTTTTCGACGCTATATGGTATCTCCGGGATCAGGATCACATCAGCCCCTCCGGCAATACCTGCGCCGAGTGCCAGCCATCCAGCCCTGTGACCCATTGTCTCAACCAAAATGATGCGGTGATGACTGTGAGCGGTACTGTGCAAGCGATCGATGGCTTCCGTGGCAATACCCAGTGCCGTATCAAAACCGAAGGTAACGTCCGTCATCACCACATCGTTGTCGATCGTTTTTGGCAGGGTAATAATATTCAACCTTTTTTGCATCAGCCGATACGCATTCTTCTGCGTCCCGCCCCCGCCGATACAGATCAACGCGTCGAGGTGATTCTTGCAGTAGTTGTCAACAATCGCATCGGTCATATCCATATATTTGCCGCCCACCAGCATACGGTGGGGTTTGTCACGGCTGGTGCCGAGGATAGTGCCGCCCAGTGTTAGAATGCCTGACAAGGCGGATTCATCCAGGGGAACAGTCCGGTTTTCCATCAGCCCGCGAAACCCATCCCGGAAACCGACCATCTCCATGTTGAAATATTCGTGTGCCGCCTTGCCTATGCCTCTTAACACGGCGTTCAGACCGGGGCTGTCACCTCCCGCCGTCAATACTCCGATGTGCATGGTCATTGGAAAAACCTCCACACTTGCCTATCATTTTATCAGTGGACATTCGCTTGTTCATTTGCAGTAGATTAGATCTCCAAAAGAGCCTGGCCACGAATTACACAAATTCTATTATTATCCTATTATGCAGCAGCGTATTCTCAGAAGCACATCGGAAAAAGCCGTGAATTGTCCTAAATGCGATGCTTCTGTTCAAGATCAGGGCCAGACTTTTCTACAAAAGGGTAGCTCAAGCCTTACACCTTTCTACCCTATTGCATGATAGGATATTAGCGACACACAAAATGTAACAACCATTCGACGGGAGATTTGGAGGAAAAGGATAGCCCATGAGTAATCAAAAAATCATGAGGGGTTTCTTCATTTTGACGATGTTTGCCGCATTTGGAGCGGGCACGTCGTCCCTGGCTGCAGAGAGATCGCAGATTCCGGAAAAGCTCACGTGGAACCTTGTTGACCTCTATGCGAACGAAACCGCCTGGACATCGGCCAAAGAAGCTTTAACCAAGCGCATTCCGGAACTCGCCAAATTCAAAAGCCACCTTGGGGAATCCGCCGAATCCCTTTTCAACGCGCTCGCAACGATGGCGGACTTGCAGAAGGAATTAGCGCGTCTCGTGACGTACGCCAGCCAGTTGTCCGACCAGGACACGCGCAATTCCCACTACTTGGAAATGCAGCAGGCGATCGAGAGTGTCCAAGTCGATCTGGGATCCGCAACGTCTTTCCTTCGTCCCGAGATCTTATCCCTCGAGCGGAATCAGGTGGAGCGGTTCATCAACACCGAGCCCCGGCTGAAGGACTACATGCAATTCCTGGATGACATCCTTCGCTGGAAAGAACATACGCTCTCAACAGCTGAGGAGAAGGTTGCGGCCGAGGCCGCGAATTTAGCCAACACAGGCGCAGCCATCCACACGATCTTCACGAACGCGGACCTGCCCTATCCCGAGGTTGTTCTTAAAGACGGCGGAAAAATCCGCCTCGACGCGGCAGCCTACACAAAATACCGCGCCAACGTCGACCGTTCGGATCGGGATAAGGTTTTCAAAGCCTTCTTTGGAAAGTATGCCGAGTTCCAGCGAACGCTCGGAACGTCTCTTTACGCACAGGTGAAGGCGAACATCTTCAACAAGGACGTGCACAAGTTCGACTCGTCCCTCCAGGCATCGCTGTTCAATAACAACATCCCCGTGAGCGTTTACAAGCAGCTCATTGCCGACATCCATACCAACCTGCCGACGTTGCACCGCTACCTCAGGTTGCAGCAAAGGATGCTGGCCGTGAAACAAATACGTTACGAGGATGTTTACGCACCAGCCGTGAAATCCGTGAACCTCAGCTACACACCCGAGCAGGCGATGGATCTCACACTTAAAGCATTTACACCTCTCGGAGAGGAATACGTGGTCGCGCTCGGAAAGGGCTACGAAAGCCGTTGGGTCGATTTCCTGCCCTCCACAGGCAAGAAGTCCGGCGCTTACAGCAATGGTGCGGCATACGACGTGCACCCGTATCAACTTCTCAATTACATGGGAAAATATGAGGATCTGAGCACGCTTGCTCACGAGTCGGGGCACACCATGCATTCCTACCTGTCGGCCAAGAGTCAGCCGTACATCTCTCACGACTACTCGATCTTTGTGGCGGAGGTGGCCTCCACGTTCAACGAGAATCTCCTTCTCCACTATATGCTGGATCACACGAAAAACGACACCGTTAGGCTCTCTCTCCTGGGAAACTACCTGGATCTCATGCGGCGGACGCTCTTCCGCCAGGCACAATTTGCTGAGTTCGAGATGAAGATCCACGAGATGGCCGAAGCCGGGCAGACGCTGACAGGTGAGAACCTGAGCGCTCTCTACCTGCAGATTCTCAAGGAGTACTACGGAGACGCTGAGGGTGTGTGCCAGGTAAACGACCTCTACGCAGTCGAGTGGGCTTACATCCCGCATTTCTATTACAACTTTTACGTCTATCAGTACGCAACGAGTATCGTGGCCTCAACGACTCTGGCCAGCCAGGTATTGGCGGAATACAACTCGAAAGAGCCCTCCACAAAAGCCCGGGACGCATACATAAAACTGCTTTCGTCGGGATCATCGAAGTACCCGCTCGACCTCCTCAAGGATGCCGGCGTCGATATGACGACGTCAGCTCCATTTGCGACAGCCATGGCGGAGATGAATGCCGTGATGGATGAAATGGAGAAAATCCTCGCGAGAAAGAAGTAGAAAGAGGCATCAGGCTGGAATTGCGCTTCCCGCGAAAATTCTGGACCCAATTTAAAGCAGTGTCATCACAATTGGGGCAATTCTATCCTGACACCTGTTAATTGTTTCCTATGAAAATAGCGCTGATTAACACAAATCGCATGCAGCCGCCTATTGCACCCATCGGTCTGGACTATTTGGCGGAAGCTCTGGCAGCGGCTGGGCACTCGGTGCAACTGCTCGATCTTTGCTGGGAACAAGACCCCAACCAGGCAATTGTCCAATTTCTCAACAAGTCGGATTTTGGACTGATCGGAATGACATTGCGCAACACCGATGACTGCGCATATGTGAACTGCCAATCATTCCTGCCCGGGTTTATCGACATGGTAAAGACAGTGCGAAGCAGCACCGATGCTCCCATCGTTCTGGGCGGAGTAGGGTTTTCCGTAATGCCTGAAAAAACTCTTTCTCTTTCGAATGCTGATTTTGGCATATGGGGGGACGGGGAATTTGCCGTTACTGAACTTGCAGGTCGATTGGAGAAAAAGCAGAACTGGAACGATTTGCCAAACCTTCTCTGGCCTGAGCACGGAAAATGGCGGCGCAATCCGCCTGCACGGAGATCCCTGGCAGGTCTTCCCGCAATGGGCCGGAGATGGGTAGACAACAGGCGCTATTTCCGCCACGGTGGGCAGGGAGGATTTGAAACCAAGCGCGGATGTCCCGGCTTATGCATCTACTGCGCCGATCCACCGGCAAAAGGAAAGCGGGTCCGTTTCCGGCCTCCTGCTGCCGTCGCAGATGAATTGGAGAGACTCCTGGAGCAGGGTGTCGATGTTCTGCATACATGCGACGCTGAATTCAATGTCCCGGAGCGGCACGCCCTGGAAATCTGCGGCGAGATGATGAGCAGAGGGATGGCTGACAAGATCCGATGGTATGCCTATTGTTCGCCCGGGCGTTTCTCGCGAGAACTCGCCCGTGCAATGCATCGGGCAGGTTGTGTTGGAATCAACTTCGGAGCGGATAACGGCAATGGTGAAATGCTGAAGCGCCTTGGCCGCGATTTCGGTCCTGCCGACATCCTCAATGCAGCCCTCTGGTCGAAGGAGGAGGGGATGGTGGTCATGCTTGACCTGCTGCTTGGCGCGCCGGGGGAGACCAGGAAAAGCATCGAACAAACAGTGGAATTGATGAGAAGGGCCGGACCGGACCGGGTTGGAATCGCGCTGGGGGTGCGAATCTATCCCGGAACGGAACTTAACGCAAAGATAGGGGGCGGGGATTCTTTCGATCCGGTATTCTTCCTCGAGCCCCAAATTGCTCCCTTTGTTTTCGATTGGCTGTCCAATCTTATTGGAGAGGACCGGCGCTTCCTGTTCCTGGATCCTACCAGACCGGAACAAAACTATAACTACAACGCCAACCAGCGGCTCGTCGATGCTATCCGGGACGGATATCGCGGCGCTTACTGGGACATATTGCGGCTATGTGAGGAATCCCGATAGCCTCAAAGACTCAGGGAACTTCTTTCCCTGAATTCTGTTTTTTAGGGTCAGCCACGCGCTCTGCAAAAAATCCTTTTCGCGAATGCACCGTGTACTGAGGATTTGCCGTTCGGATGTTCAGCTCATGCCAGCGACCGTCCGGAGGGATCTGGGTATAGTAGTTGAGCGTGTAGGCCGAGCGCAGCTCCGCCGCCACCTCTTCGAAAGCATTGCGCAGTTTGTTGAGGCTTTGAATGAAGAATGCCCTGCCTCCATTAATATCCGCAAACTCCTGGAGAATAATTTTTAGGGTCGAGAGTTCCAGACCGGCGCCCGCGCCGATCGTATAAATGGGATAGCCGCAACGTGCCGCTGCGTTCAGCACTTTAATTCGTGAGGAGGTACCCGAGGTGTCCTCCCCGTCCGTAAAGCATACGATTGCCTTTCGGCCGGGCTTCCCTTCCAGTTGTCGCATTCCCAGTATCATGGAATCGTACAGCTTTGTCATGCCGCTGGCGCGCGCATTCTTAATTTCCTGGATTATCGGTTTGCGATCCTCGGTCAACTGCTGAAAGGCAGCAATTTTGGAGTTGAAGAAAATCAGCGTCACACGATCCTGCGGATGGAGGCTGTTCACAAAAGCGATGGCTGCATCCTGGATCGTACCTAGCGAATCCTGGACGCTCTCGCTGATATCCACGAGCAGCGCGATTTGAAGCGGAACTTCCTGATTGTCAAGACGCTCCACGGTAACCGGCAATCCGTCCTCCGTGAGAATAAAATCGGAAGCTTGCAGGTTCGGCACCATTTGTTTCCCCTTTGTGACCGTGATGTAGACTTCCACTAGTTGAGTCTGGACGGCAATTTTGAAGGTTTCTTCTCCATTCTTCTGTCGCTCCTGCGGCACGGTTTGGACGGAGCCGGCGAAAATCAAAACTACGACATAGAGCAGACGACGGTTCATAAGTCCTTGGGAAAAAGGAGGATGAGTTCGGAGCGGCGCAGGGGGCGCCATTGACCTACCTGCAGCCCTTCAAGCGTGCAGGGGCCGATGCGCGTGCGGACCAGCTTGAGGACCTTCAGCCCCACCGCCTCCAGCATCCTGCGCACCTCGCGGTTTTTGCCTTCAGTCAAGACAATCTCCAGCCGGCTGTATTTTCCACGGTCCTCCAGACGGCGCACGGACTGTGGGTTTGCCCAGTCCCCTCTCTTCATTTGCACACCTTCGGCGAGCTTAGCAAGCACTTCGTCGACGACCAGAGTGTTGGCTTTCACCAGATAGGTTTTGGGAATCTGAGACTCAGGATCCGTGATGTGGTCTGCGAAATCGGTGTCGTTGGTGAGCAGTATCAGCCCTGACGTGTCTTTATCCAAACGCCCCACCGGCGAAACCCAGGGCACATCCCGCGCCAGACAATGGTAAATGGTCTTCCTCCCGCCAGGATCGCCGTGGCTAGTGATCACTCCTTTTGGTTTATAAAACAGAAGATAGACCTTGCGGGCCTGCCGGAGGCGATTCCCATCCAGGTGGATTGAATCCTCGCGTGGATCCACCCAACAATCCGGATCCCGCACGACGCGGCCGTTGATCTTGACGCGGCCAGCGCGGATTGTTTCGCGCGCGGAGCTTCGGGACGACAAACCATAGCGCGATAGGACACGATCCAGTGTCATCGTTCTCTTTGATTCCATACGCAGAACTGGGGTTCCCCCAATGAACATCATTAATTTACTTCGAATCCAGGCCGCCAACAAGATAACATCGACGGCTGAGGTACACTCAGGGCCCTTGGCATGGTCGAGCGCCACAGGTACCATAGATTCTTGTTAATCACATCTCGGAGGTCGCATGCTGAAACCTAAAGACTCGAATTTTTTGTTGACCCTGTCGATAACGATCGTGCTTGCACTCACGTCCCTATCGTGCACGGGCACACTTCAGAAAAGCGCTTCAAAACCAACCTCTGCAGAGGCCGAAAAGTTCATTGCTGACACGGAAAATCTGCTGGAAGATTTATCCATAAAGCAATCGCGAGCATCCTGGGTACAAGCGAATTTCATTACCGATGATACTGAGGCAATTGCAGCGCAGGCAAGCCAGGAGCTTATCGAGGCAACCACGAAGATCGCCCAAGAGGTCAAGCGCTTCGATGGCATGGAGTTGTCTCCGGTTTTGCAGCGGAAATTCAAGCTCCTTAAGCTGTCGCTATTTTCGCTATCCGATCCTGAAGAACAAGCGGAGGTTGCACGGCTGAGCACAAGCCTGGAAGCGGATTACGGAAAAGGCAAAGCGTGTGCCGATGCCGGAAAGCACGCGGGCAAGTGTCTGCCCATCGGGGAGGTGGAGCAGGTGTTGGCGGAGAGCCGGGACACTGAAGAAATGAAAGGGATCTGGAAGTCCTGGCACGCGATCGGGGCGCCGATGCGCCGGAGATACACACGCTTCGTCGAGCTGCAGAATAAGGGGGCACAGGAGCTTGGATTCAAGGACATGGGCGCCATGTGGAGGTCGAACTATGACATGTCGCCCGAGCAGTTTGCCTCGGAGGTGGAACGGCTGTGGAACCAGGTCCGCCCGCTTTATGAGTCGCTGCACGCCTATGTACGCTCCAGATTGGTCCGGCAATATGGGGACCGGGCAGTCACAAAGGATGGCTTGATCCGCGCGGATCTTCTGGGAAATCCCTGGGCGCAGGAGTGGTCAAACATCTATCCGCTGGTTTCGAGCAAGGGCACGGGTACAGGTTATGATCTGACCGCCATTTTGAAGCAAAAGAAAGTAGACGAGCTGGCCATGGTCCGCTACGGGGAGGATTTTTTCAAATCACTGGGTTTCGCACCCCTTCCGCAGACATTCTGGGATCGCTCCCTCTTTCTCAAACCGCAGGACCGCGAGGTCGTGTGTCACGCCAGCGCGTGGAACATGGATTACAAGGATGACTTGCGCCTGAAAATGTGCATTCAAATCCGTGGAGAGGACTTCATAACCATCCACCACGAGCTGGGACACAACATCTATCAGCGGGCGTACAATAAGCAGCCCTACCTGTTTCAGAATGGAGCGAATGACGGTTTCCACGAGGCGATCGGCGACACGATCGCTCTGTCCATCACGCCTGAGTACCTGCAGCAGGTGGGATTGCTGAAGACCGTGCCGGAGTCGGATGAAATCGCTCTCTTGTTGCACCAGGCGCTGGATAAGATCGCCTTCCTTCCGTTTGGGATCATGATCGATCAGTGGCGATGGAAGGTGATGGATGGCACCCTGAAGCCTGCCGACTACAACAAGAGCTGGTGGGAACTGCGCGAAAAGTATCAGGGCGTCGCTCCGCCGGTTGCACGCTCGGAAGAGGATTTTGACCCAGGCGCCAAATATCACGTGCCGTCAAACGTTCCGTACACAAGGTACTTCCTGGCGCACATTCTTCAGTTCCAATTCTATCGTTCCTTGTGCTCGGAGGCCGGATATAAGGGACCATTGCACGGCTGCACGTTCTACAACAACAAACAGGCCGGGGCTAAGCTAAAGGCCCTGCTCGAAATGGGAATGAGCCAGCCATGGCAGGAAGCTTTGCAAGCCATGACCGGTGAAGACAAGATCGATGCGGCGGCCATAATGGAATACTTCGCCCCGCTTAAAACGTGGCTCGATGAACAGAATGCGGCTGCGGGCGTCAAGACCGGATGGGAGATGCCGGCGGACCCGTTCGCGGCAGCCGCAAGCAATTAATCAGATCTTCGGTAAAAGGACGAGGCAGGCTGGTGCAGACCACCCCGTTGCGCACCCACAAACTTGCAAGGGGGAAGATTTGCATGGGCCGGATCTATACAGAGGCTCCTCTCATATATCGTGATTTCATCTCTGCAGGGAAACGCTCGATGGCATAGCGAAGCATGGTGCGCGGCATGACGGCAGCATGCCGGTCGAGAAACCCGCATTCCCGTTCGATGGAGCAGCGCTTACCAACTTCTCGCAGCATCCATCCGACAGCTTTATGAATCAAGTCGTGGGGATCCTGCAGCAACAGTTTCGCAATGCGCAGCGTCTCACGGCAATCCCCCTGGCGGATGAAATGGTATGTAGATAGAATCGCGATCCGGCGTTCCCAGAGATTCTTTGAGTGTGCAAGCCTCGTAAGCATGGAAGTATCTTTCCCATGCAAGTATTCTCCGACGATATGCGGGGCTGTGAGGTCCACCAGATCCCAGCTGTTGATGCTGGCGGTATTGGCGAGGTAAAAATCATAAATGTCTTGTTTCCGGGATTCATCGCCACGCTGGTACAGCTCCACGAGCATCAAAAGCGCCGCAAGACGCTCTTCGTGATATTTTGAACGAAGCAATTTTTGAATTTCTTGCATCTCGGCATTTTTATGGGCTTTTACGATTTTTCGGATGCCGGGAACCGAAACACCTAGAAATAAATCCCCCTCCCCGTATTCACCCGGACCGGTTTTAAAAAAACTTGCCAGAATTCGCGCCTTTGCTTCATCAGACACGGAGCGTAATTCGGAGCGGATCGCTTCAGATTCCGGCTTATTCCTTCTTTTTCTCATCTAATTCCAGGTGATTTCTTTCCTGACTTCAGATATCCTGCGACCTTTGGAATAAAAGCGAATTACTATCTTTCAAAATTCTCAGCATGGATCATTCTATAGCTTTTGCCTTCCTGTTGACAGCAATAGCCGGTCTCACTACGGGAATCGGCAGCACACTCGCTTATCTCACGCATCACACAAAGCGTAATCTGCTCTCCATAACGCTGGGGTTTTCTGCGGGCGTCATGATTTTCATTTCCTTCGTGGAACTCTATAGCCAGGCTCAGGTTTCTCTTGTTGCTTTCTACGGGAAAGTTGCAGGAGGAACCGCCACAGCCCTCAGTTTTTTTGGCGGCATGATGTTGATTGCCGTCATCGATTTTCTTATTCCTTCCTATGAAAATCCGCACGAAGCCGGATTGGTGGAAGAAATGCAGTACGGCAGCAGTTCGCGGCAGCTGCATCGGATGGGTATCCTGACAGCCTTCGCCATCGGAATCCATAACTTTCCCGAAGGGATCGCAACCTTCTTCGCCGCCCTGACAGACAAGCCCGTCGGTATCTCGATCGCCATAGCCATTGCTCTGCACAATATTCCCGAGGGAATATCCATTTCGATTCCCATCTACTTCGCAACTGGAAACCGGAAGAAGGCTTTCTGGTATTCCTTCCTCTCCGGAATTTCCGAGCCCGTGGGGGCGATTGTGGGCTACCTGGTACTGCGGCCTTTTATTACTGCGCAAATTATGGGCATTATTTTTGCCGCTGTCGCCGGCATCATGGTGTTTATTTCCCTGGACCAGTTGGTGCCGCATGCCAAGAAATACAGCACCGGGCACCAGTCAGTTTATGGTCTGATCAGCGGCATGGCGGTAATGGCGCTTACCTTAATTCTTTTATAGGCTGCGGTTATAAGCGGCTTTGATCTATGGCAACCTTACAGAGCCTCATTCAAACTGCCATGAATAATCTGCTGGGAGCCTGAGTATAATATAGAGGAGGTAAGCAAAGATGAACGAACCTAGCCCTTCCGGTGTAACCACGCAGCAATCCGGCTCCTTAATTGGCTGGACGCACGTCATCTATGCGCTGCATTCCCTCAGCCTGATTACGGGAATTTTCGGCGCCGCCACCATCATCGGCTCGTTTCTTATTGGGTGGCCATCCGTTATAGCTGTGATCATAAATTACGTGAAACGCGGCGACGCCCGAGGCACATGGCTGGAATCGCATTTCCGCTGGCAGATCCGCACGTTCTGGTTCGGCCTGTTGTGGGTTTTGCCCTGCCTTTTGTTCACTGTCATGACGCTCGGGATTGGCCTTCTGATCGTGTGGCTGCCGCTAGGAATCGTAAGTCTCTGGTTTATCTACCGGATCATACGCGGTTGGATTGCACTGAATGACGGCCGGCAGATGTATAGGTAGTTGTATCGGGCTCCGGTTCTTCCATTGCTTTTGCGACTGTCCTGGCTATGGGCTTTCAAAATTCCTTCCTTCCGACACACCTCTTCCCACAAGAGACTGTCGAGGCTTGTTTGGTTTGTTCGCGGATTGATCAAAGGCCTGAGAATGGAGCTGAATCACGATACCGGGCATTTTGCATTGTGCTGACACAACTCTCAATATATTTGGTGCAATAGTCCGACACCGGTTATTGATAGTCGCGGGCAATTCCTAGTTTCTTCATCCGGGCTTGCAGCGTCGTTCTTTTTAAGCCCAGGCGGGCAGCAGCACCATTTGGGCCACCGACGATGCATTTGGTATCCTTCAGGGCTTGCAGGATTCTCTCCCGCTCAGCCATGACTTCAATACCGGATTTCCGCGCTGCGGCAGAAAATCCTGAGCCGACCTCAGGCATCGCCAGTTCGAGAATCCTGCCTTTAGTCAAAACTACGGACCGTTCGATCACATTCTGCAGCTCGCGGATGTTTCCGGGCCACTCGTAGCGCACCAGCATATCCATTGCCACCGGCGAAATCGCCTCAATCCTGCGACCCATGCGCTGGGCAAATTTCTGAGTGAAATAGCGGGTGAGCAGTGGTATGTCCTCGCGGCGCTCCCGCAAAGGGGGAACCGGCAGAGGGAATACATGCAGGCGATAATAGAGGTCGCTGCGGAAGTCCCCTCTTTCCACCATGGCTTTGAGATTGCGGTTGCTGGCTGCAATAAAGCGGATGTCGGTATGAATTGTGCGGCTTGCGCCCAGCCTTTCAAATTCCTGCTCCTGAATCGCACGCAGCAGTTTAGACTGCAGTTCAAGCGGGATTTCGCCGATTTCGTCAAGAAAAAGAGTGCCCTGATGAGCCAGTTCAAAGCGCCCGAGCCGTTGCGTCAACGCCCCTGTAAATGCACCTTTTTCATGGCCGAACAGCTCGCTTTCAAGCAGGCTCGCGGGAATAGCCGCGCAGTTGACCTTGACAAAACTGTTCTTGTTCCGCCCACTCAGATCGTGAATCGCTCTCGCTATGAGTTCCTTTCCGGTACCCGTTTCCCCAAGTATCAGCACTGTGGCATCAGTTGGTGCAACAATCTGCAAGCTCTCGAGAACGGCCTGGAATGCCGGACTTTCGCCCAGCATGTCACCGAGATTCTGATCAGTACGGATGTCATTTTCCAGATAGGATTTCTCAATCGCGAGCCTTTCCTTCATCTCAGCCAACTCCCGGTAGGCCAGCGAATTCTCCAGAGCTATAGCAATTTGGTGCGCGACTTGGATGAGCAGATCAACATCCTCCCGAGTAAACGGTTGTCGCGTCTTTCGCCCCAGTTCAATTGTCCCCAGGACCGAGTCTGGCGTCACCAGGGGGATCGAACACCCGCAATAAAGGCCCGCATCCACCCAGCGTTTGAATACGGGAGAAGTAAATCGTGGAAAGTCTGGCACGTCCACAAGTACCGGCTTCCCGGTGGAAAGCGCCTCGCCGGAAGGCAAACCATCCGGAAGCGCCCGAACGGTATCGATATCGACGGGAATTTGGCCTGCAGTGTATAGTCCGCTGAGAAAGAGCTCGCCCGTTTTCTTGTCGAGGAGTGCAAGCGCAGCCACATCGCAGGTCACTACCTTGCTGAGCAGGTCCGCCACCGCCGAAAAAAGCGCATCTCTGGAGAGCTTGGAGACCAATGAATTAGTGACATCAAACAACAGTTGGAGGCGGTCACGTTCACGAAGATATTTGGCCTGGGTCAGATAGGAATCGATCGTCACAGCAAACTCGGACGTGACTCTCTGGATGAAGTCCATTTCTTCCTGGCTGGTCTCTGTAATTGTGACTGAGCCAAAGGAAAGGATCCCCAACCGTCGTTCCCCTGTGGTCATCGGAACCATGATAAATGAAGCGATTCCCCGCTCCCACAGTCTGCCAAGGATGTCCGGCCATCGGTCTTCCTTTTCAACTTGAGGAATAACGAGGGGCTTCTGATTTTTCCACACCCACACTGCAGGATTATCGTCATCCACAGAGGCGGAAGGCGGATCAACAACTTCGATCTCGTCCGCTGAAGCAATCGCATTCATGCGAAGGGCATTGGAGGATTCATCATGAAGCATGAGGACCAGAAAATCGAAATTAACGACACGCTTGAGTGATCGAAATAGGGCGCGACAAAGACTGTCCAGGTCGCTGTGACCTGAAATGGCTTGGGCCAGCTCAAATAGAGCTTCGTATATTGCCGGTTTTTCAGTCTTCACGCCGTCAAGCATACTACACCTCATCAGGGATTGAAAATCAGCGTCAGTTGCCATGGGCAATTGCTTGTCTACATGGCCAACTGCCACGCCTCAATTGTCACCCGCAACAAAAATCGATCAGGAAGCGCTATTAGAAAGACAGTGATCGGGATCTTCGTGAGACTGCAGACTGTATCAGAAATCGGCCCCTGTATCAGGCTCCCCCTCCGCCCAACACTTTGTACATATTAACGAGATTGATCAGGCGTGCGAGGCGAACGCTAACCAGCTGCCGTTGAGCGGTGTAAAGAACCCTTTGGGCGACTAGCACGCCTAAGTAGTTGTCAATTCCCCCCTTGTATCGAGCTTCGGAGAGGTCATAGGATTTCTGCAAAGAATTCACCAGCGACTCCAAGGCGTTTTGTTGAGCCACAAGAGTGGTCCTCAAGCTAAGAGAGTCGCTTACTTCCCGGAAGGCCGACTGTATTGATTTCTCGTATTCGGCTACTGCCATGTCGCGGTCCACCTCGGCTGCGCGGTAATTGGCTTTTCGGGCGCCGGCGTCAAAAATCGGCAGTGTCACCACCGGTGCAAATTGCCAGGTTCCAGCCGCAGGCTTAAAGAGGTTTGTCAAATCGCCGCTGACGATTCCGGCAGCAGCGGTCAAAGAAATGCGCGGGAAGAATGCTGCGCGCGCTGCCCCGATGTTGGCATTGGCAGCTTTTAGCTGGTGTTCAGCCGCGAAAATATCGGGCCTGCGAAGCAGCAAATCAGAGGGCAATCCGGCAGCGATGTCCTTCATAGCCTCGACTTTTCCCAATTCGTTGGACAGCATGTTGGCAGCAACCGGCGCACCAACCAACAGCGTCAGGGCATTTTCATCCACCGCTATCTGGCCGGTGTATCTGGCAATGTCGGCCCGTGCCGCTTCCACCTGGCTTAGAGCCTGGCTCACATCCAGCTCCGAAGCAATGCCGGCATCACTCGTTTGCTTGATCAATTCGTACGAAGTCTGCTGTGCATCGAGCGTCACTTGTGCCAGCTTCAGGTTTTCCCGGTCAGCTGCCAATGCCAGATAAACATTGGCGACAGCGGAAATCAACGAGATCTGCGCAGCGGAGCGAGCCTGCTCAGTCGCCAGATATTGCTCCAATGCGCTTTCTTTCAGGCTGCGCACGCGACCGAAGAGATCCAGTTCCCAGGAGGTCGTGCCCAGGCCAACTGTGAATTGCGAAACTGTCTCCGAATTGTCGCCGCCTGACGCAGTCTTCGGCACCCGATAGATGTTGCCACTGGCCGAGGCCATGACGGTGGGATACTGTGCTGAGCGCTGAATCTGATATATGGCTTGGGCTTTCTCAATGTTGAGTGCAGCCATTCGCAGGTCGCGGTTGTTCTCAAGTGCCAGCTGGATGACAGACTGCAGGTTCGGATCGGCGAAGAACTCCTGCCATTTCACTTCTGTAGCGGCCGTCGCACCGGGCACAGCGGCTCCAGCGCTGGAGCTTTCCGGCCATGTGGAAGAAACCGGCAACTCCGGACGCACATATTGCGAAGGGCGGGGACACCCATACAGGAAAATTGAAAAAGCTAAGAGCGGTATGGACCTATGCATTTTGCGCCCCCCCTGTCTGAATTTCTGAACCTGAGGCGACTGCCGTTGCACGATCACCAAACTTCTTTCTGCCGAAGATCTGAGTTATCAATACAAAGAAAAGAGGGATAAAAAAGATCGCCAGGAATGTTGCCGTTATCATGCCGCCGAGGACGCTCGTGCCGATGGCTTTTTGCGCCCCTGCACCCGCCCCGGTGGCAATCGCCAGCGGCAATACCCCGAAGCCGAACGCGAGCGATGTCATCAAGATTGGCCGAAGCCTGAGCTTCGCGCCTTCGAGAGTTGCCTCGATCAATCCTGCTCCCTGTTCCAAACGGATCTTGGCAAACTGCACGATCAGGATCGCATTTTTCGTCGTCAGCCCCAGAACAGTGAGCAGCCCGATCTGGAAGTAGACGTCGTTCGACAGTCCGCGGGATGAAGAAAACAACACCCCTCCGATCACACCGAGCGGCAAGGCGAGCAGAATGGATATGGGAATCGACCAGCTCTCGTAAAGGGCCGCTAAAACCAGGAAGATCGCAAGCACGGAAAAACCATACAAGAGTCCGGTCTGCGTCTGGCTTAATTTTTCCTGGTAGGACAGACCGGTCCACTCGTACCCGATACCACTCCCCAGTTTCCCGGCGATTTCTTCCATGGCTTTCATGGCATCACCGGTGCTCTTTCCGGTTGCAGGCTCACCCTGGAAATTCAAGGCCGGAAAGCCGTTGAATCGCTCGAGCCGCGGCGAATCGTAGATCCATCGTCCCGACGTCACAGCAGAGACAGGCACCATGCTGCCCTTGGTATTCCGGACGTATAAATTGTTCAAATCCTCCGGTAGCATCCGGTAGGGAGCATCTGCTTGAACGTAAGCACGATGGACACGTCCACCCTTTATGAAGTCATTGATGTAGGCACTGCCGAACGCGACCGAGATCGAATTCTGGATCACCGGCACGGATATGCCGAGTGTTCCCGCTTTTTCCCAGTCAATGTCCACCTTGTACTCGGCTACATCGTCCAGGCCGTTTGGCCGTACATATTTTATTCGCGGGTCGCGGTTGCCCAGCCCCATGAGCATTAGACGGGCCTCCATCAATTTTTCATGACCGATGGCGCCGCGATCCTGCAGCATAAAGTCTATCCCCCTGGACGTGCTGAGTTCCATAATTGCCGGTGGCGCAAGGGTGTAGATAGTCGCTCCACGGATTTGGGCCAGGGATATCGTCGCCCTTTCAATGACGTTGCCCACCTTCAGGTTGGGCTGACCGCGCAAGTCCCAGTCCCGAAGCTTGACGTAACCCATTCCTTGATTCTGAGCCATGCCGGACATACCAAAGCCCGCAATGGTCATGCAGGATTCGACAGCTTCTTTTTCATCCACGACGAAGTGGTCCCGCACCTTGTCCATTATGCCTCTAGTTTGCTCAAGAGTAGAGCCGGAGGGCAGTTGTGCCATGATAAGGAGATTGCCTTGATCTTCGTCGGGAAGATAGGAAGTGGGCATTTTCAAGTAGAGATAACCCGCTACGGCCACGATCAAAACAAAAACAGCAATATAGCGAAGCTTGGCCCGGAATATGTGCGCTACAGCGGAATAATATTTGCCGCGGAGACGGAGGAACAAGTGATCAAACCACAAGAAGAATGGACGGAGAAGACGGGAACCGGTTTCGGCGGCTTCGTGCCCCTTGCCCATGGGTCTGAGAAGCGAGGCGCAGAGTACGGGAGTCAAGATCAAGGCTACCAGAACCGACAGAAGCATCGAAGATATAATCGTGATGGAAAACTGGCGATATATGATTCCTGTAGTCCCGCCGAAAAATATCATGGGGCAGAAAACGGCGGCCAGCACCATGCCAATCCCGACCAGCGCGCTTGTGATTTCTCCCATGGACTTGCGAGTGGCTTCCCGCGGTGAAAGTCCCGTTTCAGACATCACCCGCTCCACGTTCTCCACCACGACAATAGCATCATCCACAAGCAGTCCGATCGCCAAAACCATGGCAAACATGGTCAGCATGTTTATGGAATAGCCAAACAGCCCGAGAACACCGAATGTTCCAAGGATTACAACGGGCACAGCAATCGTAGGGATGAGTGTGGCTCTCATGTTTCCCAGGAAAAGGAACATAACGAGGAAGACTAGGAAAATTGCCTCGATGAGGGTTTTTACAACTTCATTGATGGCCACTCTCACGAACGGAGTTGTGTCGTATGGGTAAACGACCTGCATTCCGGCCGGAAAGAATCGCGACAATTCCTCCATCTTTGTTTTTATCCCGGCTGCGGTGTCCAGTGCATTAGCTCCGGCTTCCTGCCGGATGGCCAGGGCTGCCATCGGATGTCCCATATAGTCAACTTTGACCTGGGAAAATTCACTGCCAAGCTCAACACGGGCTACATCCCGCACCCGGACAACCGACCCGTCCGGATTGTTGCGTAGCGGGATGTTACCGAATTCCTCAGGGGTCTTCAGGAGTGTCTGAACGATGATCGGAGCATTGAGCCGCTGTCCCGGAACAGCCGGCGCGCCGCCCAATTGGCCGGCTGACACCTGAACGTTGTAAGACCGGACCCCCGTGATCACATCAGCCGGGGTCAGGCTGTAGTTCGTGAGCATCTTCGGGTCCACCCAGATCCGCATGGCATACCCTGAGCCCATTGCTTCCACTTCTCCCACCCCCGGCACCCGGGCAAGAGAATATTGGATTGTTGAGATGCAGTAGTCGGCCAGGTCATCCTGGTCGAGGCTGTTGTCAAGTGAAGTGAGTCCGATAATCAACAAATAGTTACGTGTGGATTTGCTGACCCTAAGCCCCTGACGCTGGACCGCCTCCGGCAACACCGGCATGGCCAGCTGAAGCTTGTTCTGAACTTTAGCCCAGGCTAGATCGGGATCGGTGCCCGGGGAAAAAGTCAGCTCGATGGATGCCATTCCTGACGCATCGGATGTGGAACTGATATACAGCATCCGGTCCAGTCCGGTCATCTGTTGTTCTATGATCTGTGTAACGCTGTCTTCCACTGCCTGTGCTGAGGCGCCGGGATAGACGCCTCTTATGGAAATCGAGGGCGGGGCGATGGAGGGATATTGAGAAATGGGCAGATTGTAGATAGCCAGCACGCCGGCAAGCATCATCCCAATGGCGACAACCCAAGCAAATACAGGACGATCGATAAAAAAATTGGCCATGGAATTCCTCTCCTACTTCGCTGGGACCGAAGATCGGCTTGAGCCGGTTTGTGAGCCGGCCGCCGCTGCCGGGGCGAATTCGACAGTCTTGACGGAGACGCCGGCACGCACTTTCTGAATGCCCTCCACAATCAGCTGCTCTCCGGGAGCCAGTCCTTTTGTGACAAGCCATTTGTCCCCGATCGTACGGTCCAGCCCTAGCGCACGCTGCTCCACTTTGTTGTCCTTGTCCACGACCAAGGCAACGGGATTTCCCTTAAGATCACGAGTTACTCCCTGCTGCGGAATAAGCAGTGCCTGCTCGTTCACACCATCTTCTATGACCGCACGCACAAACATGCCGGGGAGAAGAACCTGTTTGGGATTGGCGAAGACGAGCCGCAGCGTAACGGAGCTTGTAGTTGGGTCCACAGTCACATCACGGAATTGGAGCGTTCCCTGCACCGAATAGGTTGTTCCGTCTTCCAGGAGAAGCTTTACCTTGCGTTGGCTGGTGCCACCATCCTTGAGGTTTCCGCTTTCCAGGTTCCGCCTCAGGCGCAGCAGATCTGTGCTGGCCTGGGTCACATCCACGTAGATGGGATCCATCTGCTGAATGACCGCCAGCGGTGTGGGCTGATAGGCCGTTACCATTGCGCCGACTGTAATGTCCGACTTACCGATGCGCCCGGAGATGGGCGCCTTGATAGGGGTATAGGATAGGTTAATGCGGGCGCTCTCCACCGCCGTCTTGCTTGTCTCAACGGCCGCCCGGCTTGCCTCTACCGCGGTTTTTCTCACTTCGAGGTTGGCTTCGGCTTGCAGCAAAGCGGCATTGGCGTCGTCGTAATCCTGCTGACCGACCGCGCGTATGGCCACAAGTCCCTTCAGGCGTTCAGAACGTGATCGAATCGCCGGCATGTTAGCCTCAGCCACGGTGACGCTCGCCTCCGCCGTTTTAACATTTGCCTCCGCCGTGACCAACGCAGCTTTGGCTTGGTCGTAGGCTGTCTGGTAGGGGGCTGGATCAATCTGATACAGAGTGTCACCTTTTTTAACGGTGGCGCCTTCCTGGAACAGACGGCTTTGAAGGAGACCACTCACCTGCGGGCGGATTTCGGCGACCAGGTAGGCAGATGTCCGGCCAGGCAGCTCTGTGGTCAATACGACCTGTTCGGGACGCAAAGTTACAGTGGCAACCTCGGGCAGACTTGCCGGAGCCGGAGCAACCTTTGATTTGCAGCCAGGTAGGATTAATCCCATAAAAATGAGCCCAATAACACCGATATGGCGAAACCTATTACAGAGCGGCATATGTTAAAACTCCTTTATGTTACCGATCGACAGATCAAAGATGGTATATTATGCAAAAGTCATGCCAAGTCAATTACATAGATACCGATTCTTCGCCCGTCCTCTCCATCTACTGGCTGGCGCACACTTGAATCAAAATAATTCGGCATGTAGGGGCAGTATTTCCGAAGATTACTGTGGCAGAAAGCGCCATTTAGCGGCAAATGCCAATGGCGAATGCCAAAAAACATTGGCGCTGCTTCGAAAATCAAGGCTACAACGTCCTTATGGCCGGTATTGCCTCAAATGTAAGGTTGGGCCGGCCGGAGCCCGGCCCCCACAAGCTCTAGGTTAAAGGAGCTGCACCGTGACCCTCACATTTTCATGCGTCACCGGGTGCGCCATAGGCGCGTGAGGGTCTGTTCCGTGCATTAGTACCGGAGGGGAACTATATCACACCATAACAAAAGTTTCTTTGGATGTACTTCATATGGGCATTCGAATTGTAGTACTATTTTATCCAGACAAAAGACAGGATTTCCGGAACAAGCAAATTGCGTGCCGGAATTACGCATTCAAACGCTGCATCGACAGCCCGAACGTTTAAGGGTTGGAGGTGTGGCGGCCAGTTCAAATTCGAGTTGTGCCAGTTTCGCAGTCAACTCTCGCATTACTCGGCCATCCATACAGTGACCGGTGGCACACGCTATAAAGGAGATGCAGAATGAGCAATCCTACATATTCGACTTTTTCGTCTGAAGTCCAGGGTTCGGATGCCCTGACTCAACTTGCACTCGACCTGCACTGGTCCTGGAATCATTCGGCGGACGACATCTGGAAACGCATAGATCCGGAGCTATGGGAACTCACCGGAAATCCCTGGCTCATCCTGCAGGCAGTCTCACAGCATCGGCTCGACACTATTTCGGATCCCGCTTTTCGAGAGTATGTGGAACAACTGCTGGCTGAGCGGAACGAAAAAAAGGCTGCTATGGGATGGTTTCAGAAAGCGCATCCGAATTCGCCGCTCCGCACAATCGCATACTTCAGCATGGAGTACATGCTCAGTGAAGCATTGCCCATTTACTCGGGTGGTCTTGGCAATGTCGCTGGCGACCAACTGAAAGCAGCAAGTGATCTTGGTGTTCCTGTCATAGCCGTAGGTCTGCTGTATCAGCAGGGATATTTCCGGCAAGAGATCGACACCAGCGGTGAGCAACTCGAGTTATATCCAGTCAATGAGCCCGGACAGCTGCCGATCAGGCCGGTGCGGACAGCTGACGGTGAGTGGTTGAGGATGCGAATTACGTTACCGGGCGCCAAGATCTGGGTTCGCACCTGGCAGGTGGATGTGGGGAGAGCACGGCTTTATCTTATGGACACGAACGATCCAGCCAATCTTCCTCAGCATCGCGGCATTACGAGCGAACTGTATGGTGGTGGACCTGAACTGCGCTTGAAGCAGGAGATGCTCCTTGGAATTACGGGATGGCGATTGCTGCGCACGCTCGGCATTCCGGTAGACGTATGCCATTTAAACGAAGGCCACGCTGCATTTGCATTGCTCGAACGGGCGCGCGCCTATATGAAGGATACAGGCCGGTCCTTTCACGAGGCTCTGGCTGTTACGCGAGCCGGCAACGTGTTTACCACACACACCGCTGTGGATGCGGGCTTTGACCGGTTTGCCCCGGAGTTAATTCGCCAGTACTTGTCTAGCTATGCCCAGGAAATTCTAAAAATTTCCATTAACGATTTTCTTGCTATGGGGCGCAGTCGTCCTGAAGATGGTTCTGAGCCATTCAACATGGCCTATCTTGCAATTCGGGGCAGCGGATCAGTAAACGGTGTCAGCCGCTTGCATGGGAAGGTCAGCCGCCGCCTGTTTCAACCTCTGTTTCCAGGGTTTCCGGAAAGCGAGGTGCCGGTCGGGTACGTAACCAATGGTATTCACGTGCCCACATGGGATTCCTCAGGGGCCGATCATCTGTGGACGGAACTCTGTGGCAAAGGCACATGGCGAGGAAGCCTGGAGACCACAGGAAAGTGCTTCCGGACCGCCGACGATTCGCGCCTCTGGAACATGCGGACAGCGGGTCGGAGGTCTCTGGTGGAGTATGCGCGCCAGCGATTTCTGCGCCAGGAGGCAGGCCACGGCGCGTCGCCAATGCAGCTGCAGGCATCGCATGTGGTACTAGACGGTGAAACTCTGACGCTGGGATTTGCACGCAGATTTGCCACCTATAAACGCCCAGCCCTTCTGCTGCAAGATACCGATCGCCTGGCAAGGATCCTGACGAATCCGCAAAAGCCCGTCCAACTCGTGCTGGCCGGGAAAGCACATCCCAAGGACACGCCTGGACAGGAGTTGATCCGCGAATGGATCAACTTTGTTTGCAGGCTGGATGTGCGCTCCCATGTCGTGTTTCTCAGCGACTACGACATGCTGTTGGCGGAGCGCCTGGTGGAGGGCGTTGATGTCTGGATCAACACTCCGAGGCGCCCCTGGGAAGCTAGCGGAACCAGTGGGATGAAAGTGTTGGTGAACGGCGGCCTGAACTTGTCAGTGCTCGACGGGTGGTGGGCGGAAGCATACTCGCCCGCCGTGGGTTGGGCTATCGGCGACGGAAACGAGCACGGCGATGATCCCGCATGGGACCGCGCTGATGCGGAAGCACTCTATTCCCTTTTGGAAAACGAAATTATCCCGGAGTTCTACAATCGGGACGAAAAGGGAATCCCAAGAGCTTGGGTTGCACGCATACGGGAAAGCATGTCACTGCTTACGCCGGCATTTTCCGCCAATCGTACAGTCCGGCAGTACACGGAGGAGCAGTATCTCCCCGCTGCGGCCGCATACGCCGCGCGTGCCTCGGGAAATGGAACAGCGGGCGCCAGCCTTGTCGAGTGGCAAAGAGAGATTGCAAAGCACTGGAATAAGGTGCAATTCGGCGAATTGAAGATCACCACCCAGGATGGCGAAATGGAGTTTGAGGTTGAAGTGTGCCTCGGCGGCTTGGATCCGGGGGCGGTCTGTGTCCAGTTGTTCGCGGATCCACGGGATGGCGGTACTGCGTTTCGACAGGAGATGCAGCGGAAGGAAACACGTTCGGGCAATTCCCGCACATATATATACTCGACGCGGGCGCCCGCTACCCGTCCTGCAGTCGATTTCACTCCCCGCGTCATTCCTTATCATCCGATGGCTGGGCTTCTTGAAGTTGGCCGCATCGTCTGGCAAAAGTAAGCCTTGGTGAAGATCCGGGAACGCACTCGTGACTAGAGAGGTGGCACACACGGACTGCTTGCCTCCGAGCCTCCGCAAGTGCATTATTGAATTTTGTTTACATTGATTTTAATTGAGATTTGGCTTCGTTTTGCGGATAGTACTGTCGTGAGATGACTGCGTGATCTCGGTGAACTGTGTTGCTCGCCGGGGGTTTGGGGGGTATTGCCATATCTCCGAATGATCTTAAGGATCATGTACCGATGGCAACAAATGAGATTGCCGACGCAGAGAAACCGCGTTTAGCACCAACTCGAGATGAGGATAAGCCCGGCATGGAAAAGAAAGGCTTACTGGAACCGGAAGGACTCAAAGCAGCTCCAGATAGGAAATTAGATCCTGCAACTGTCACCAAGCAGCCTGGGTGTGCGGACGATTTGCACGGTGACATAGGCAGGTCGCGATCCCCATGGGATCTGTCCGGATCGTCTCTTGTGTCGGGGGCTTCAAATGTTGCGTGGAAAGTATTCCAGGCAGTCAACCGCATACTACCGCAAGGAGAGCTTCCACAACCCAAATGGGCTCCTGGAAGAATCCCTAAGAGCTATGAACGTTCCGCACCCCCCCTTGGATTTCCCCGGGAAACGGATTCACTCTGCCCGCTCTGCGTAGTCGAAGTCCGAAGAGCCCTCATCAACGGTGAGGTGGATCTATCCTTCCTGCTGAACAACAATCCCGGAGGAATCAAGGCGCGACTGGTTGAAGAAGGTGGCCGCATTCTCATGCGAAAGGTATGCGAAAAGCATGGTCCCTTCGAGGATATTCTGTCCACCGACCCGAAGTTTATGCGCAGGATCGAAAGCCTCTTTTTCGGCAGGGATTTTGCAGCTGTTGAAAATGAATCCATTCACCAGCACGGATCTTCTGCCATCAAATACGGCCGCGGCACCGTTCTGACCGTTGACATGACCAATCGCTGCAATATGATGTGCAATCCCTGCTTCATGAATGCCAACCAGGTCGGCTACGTTCACGAACCATCCTTCGCGGACATCAAAGCCATCTTTGACCGTGCCGTGTCGTTTAAGCCTCGGCGCCAGTCGATTGTTCTTCTGTCGGGTGGTGAACCAACGTTGTCTCCTCATTTTCTTGAAGCCGTGGCCTATGCGAAGAAGACGGGTTTTTACAGGATTATCGCCGCCACCAATGGAATCCGCTTTGCCCAGAGCGAGGAGTTCACACGACAGGCGCGCGAAGCAGGGCTGCATGGTACCTACTTTCAGTTTGATGGCACAACCGACGAGAAATATAAGAACCGGGGAGTGGGCAATCTGCTGGATGTCAAGCTGCAGGCCATTGAAAACATGGCTAAGGTGGGGATGAAGACGACGCTGGTCGCGACGATTGTCAACACGATAAACAATGATGCCGTCGGCCCGATTGTAGATTTCGCCATTCGGAACATCGACAAGATCCAGACCGTCACCTTTCAGCCTGTATCCTTTACGGGACGCGATGAGGCGATAGACGACGAGACTCGCTATGCGCAAAGATACACGCTCTCGCAAATGGTCGCTGACCTGAAGCGTCAGCTCAACCCTGATTGGGAACCGATGCGCGACTGGTTCCCGCTCTCCTCATACAGCGCCTTCACGACTGTGATGGATATTCTGCAAGGTCCGGAAGCTCACTGGGGTTGGAGCTCATGCAACTGCCACCCGGATTGCGGGGTCTTCAGCCTGTTGGTGGTGAACCGCCGCACTCACGAATGGACTCCACTGTTCAAGTTTTTCAATTACGAGCAGTTTATCCGCGATGTGGCGATGGTTACTGACAGCGCCCGCGGGAGAGCTCTTACAACCGCTCAGCTGGCCCTTTCGATTCTGCGCAACTACAAACCCCGCGAGGCACCTAAGGGTTTCCCCATCAGTAAGGTCATCAACCTCATTAAGCCTGCATCCGATAAGCCAGACAGCGACCGGAACGACCGAATGAAAATCCGTTCCATCGACGATGAGTGGGGCGTGCTTTGTGTTGAGGGTATGTGGTTCCAGGATCTATGGAACTATGATTTCAGGCGCACCGAAATGTGCGTCATTCCTTATGGGACCGAAGAAGGTGAAATTTCTTTCTGTGCATACAATACCGGCATGGGTTGGCGCCAGATCGTCGAAAACATGCATCAAACCGCTTCCCTAACCGAATGGCACAGGACCAGAGGGCGGCATGAAATTTTTGCCAACGGCAGAGAGGTGCAGCTCAAAACCACTCAGCACAACCTGATTCTGCCGGTGATCGGGAACTCCCGGTAACTTCCTATTCCTGACTTTGGACCCTTTCAAAGATCGACATGTATTAATCCCGCAGTCTTCGCCCAGGAGCGCGCCTGGTTCCATTCCTGAGCCGTGATGGGTCTCGAAATTTCCGGATAGTCAAAGGCTTTGTGCTCAGGGCGGTATTGGGCCATGAGATTGACATATGAGGTAGCAGTCAGCTCTTTCGCAACCCACTCCACGAAACGGTCGGTGCCGGCAATATTGCCTGGCATCACAAGATGTCGGATGATGAGTCCGCGGTGTGCCACTCCCTTCGAATCCAGCTGGAGTTCGCCCACCTGTCTGTGCATTTCCTTGATCACAGCAGCAGCAACCTCGGGATAATTCGAGGCACCGCTCGAGTATTTCACTGCTGGAGCTTCGTCCTGGTACTTAAAATCCGGCAGATAGATGTCCACGATCCCATCCAGCATCCGAATCACCTCTACGTTGTCGTAGCCGCCGTTGTTATAAACAAGCGGGAGTGTGAATCCCTTTTGAATCGCCAAACGCAAGGCTTTTACGAGGTGAGGGACAACGTGCGTGGGTGTGACAAAATTGATATTATGACAACCGCGCCGTTGGAGAGAAAGCATCATGCCAGCAAGATCATCATGAGTGACGTAATCGCCGTCTCCGCGATGATTGATCTGCCAGTTCTGGCAAAAGCAACATAGTAAATTGCAGTTGGAGAAGAAAATAGCACCTGATCCTCCGGTTCCCACCAGCGGACGCTCCTCGCCAAAATGCGGGCCGAAAGATGCAACTTTAAGACGCGCTGAGGAGGAACAGAAACCCGTTTCACCTTTTATCCGGTTCACTGCACACTTGCGCGGGCAGAGATGACAGCTCTGTAAAATTTTCCACAGCTTGCTTTCCAGATCTGCCAGACGCCCTTCACGTTCCGCTTTCAGGTAAACTGGTTCAAACCGGGAGTCTGCCGGATTTGTGTTCATTGATACCCGCTCCGGTGAATGGCGGCAAGATGCCTGCGCAATGGCAAAGGGAGCAACCGGGAGTGCCCGGTTGAAGAATTCGCGTCGCGAAACGCTCATGCTGATCTCCGCCGTCAGATGCTCTACTAAAAGTCTGCCTCAAACAGCATTGATTAGCAGCAAATATCTTTTAATCCCGGTTACGACACTAAGGGATCCAGGTCGAGAATCACCGCGAACAAAGCAGGGCTAGCTGACGTGGACAAGCATCATCGTAGCATCGTCATTGGGCTCAAGGGTGCCGCGATGATGCTGGACTGCCTGCTGGACAAACTCCAGCGAGTCTTCGAACCCATGAGCTTCCTTTTTTGCCAGGAGTTTTTCCAGATTCTGCATTCCGAATTCCTGACCGCCGTCGTTCTCAGCTTCGACGAGACCGTCGGTGTAGAGAAATACGCAGTCCCCTTTTTCCAGGGTGAGGCGGACTTCCTCGTACCCCCCTCCTTGAAGTAATCCCAACGGCCGACCGGTCGACTCGAGCCGGAGTAGTGATCCATCGCTGCGGAGTAAGAGCTGGGGATTATGTCCAGCGTTGATGTATCGGAAAGCTCGCGTTTCCAGATCCAGGATCGCAATGAACAACGTGAGAAATAGTTCTGAAGGCGTGCTGGATTCAATCTCCCGATCCAAATCAACAGCAAGTTTTCCCAAGTCCGATTCAAGCGGGAGCATGGCTTTGACTGTGGCTTGAAAGTTGGCCATCAACAGAGCGGCAGGGAGTCCTTTTCCCGAAACATCTCCGATCAACAGTGCCAGGCGATTGCTGTCCATGAGGAAATAGTTAAAGAAATCTCCTCCGACCTCCCGCGCCGGAATCGAGATGCCTCTTATTTTGATCCCGTCGAACCGAAAAACGTCTTTCGGCAGGAACGCATGTTGGATCTCCCTGCACAACTCGATTTCCTTCTGATATCTTTCCTGCTCAACGAGTCTCTTTTCCTTTTCATCCAACTGCTCGGCCATGTGGTTGAACGCCGCCGCAAGGGTTCCGAACTCATCCTTATTCTGGACTTGCACCCTGGCACTGCGATCTCCGCAAGCGAGTCGTTCAACGCCGTTAGTGAGGACTCCGAGAGCTCTGGTCATTCTGCCTGACAGAGGAATGATTCCTATGATCGCCAGGCCTACAAAGATCAACCCATAACCCAGGTTGCGCACGGCGGTGAGACGCAGGTTGGTAAGGCTGCTGCCGATCGGACGCGCAATCCCGAATATCACGCCCGAAGGTTCATCCTTCCGCGTGGCGATGATCCAATTCCGCGCCTTATCCTTTTTCAGCTGAGCTCCCGTTTTCTGATTCTCCGCATACGGAAGGGGAAGAGCCTCGATTTTGATCACGTCGGCGGGATCAGGGGTGTGGAGACCACCATTCGCATCAATCGCAAAGGGGATCTCTCCCTGTTTACGTTCCGTTCGGACCAGCACGTTGCGAAGGATTTGCTGAGAACTCACCCGAGCCTGAATCGTGCCGACAAATCTTCCATCTTCGACTATCCGGGTATTGAATTGTCGACCCAAGAAGTTGGGATCCCCCCTCCCGCCTATAGGCGGTTGTTCTCCTTGAGGAGGCTCTACCCCCTGGGGTGGCTGATTTCCTTGAAGCGACTGTCCTTCCTGGGGCGGCTTTCCAGCTGGGGGGGGCGGTCCATCTTTGGGGGGTTGTCCCCCTTGGGGTCTCTGTCCCTGCTGGGCAAGCTTATCCTGTTCCTGCACCAGCTTGCTGATTTCGGCGGCGATCCCAATAAGCTTCTGCAAAGATTCATTCTGCTTGGTGGTTCCCCCACTTGCCGGGAGGGCGGACGGCTTCTTCCCTTCTGGTTCGTCTGTTCCGGATGACGCTGACGGTGCCGCCTCGGCAGCAACTTCCGACGCGTCAGCAGGAGTGAACTGGAGCGATTCCAGGAAAGGGGCTGTTTCCCCCATTTCAGAAAGAAACTGCTTCGCCAGCTCACGGGTGGCTTCGTCCAACTGCTGCCTTCTCTGTGCGGACGGGGATGGCTGAAACGGCAGGCTCGCGAGTCTTCCCAGCCGTGTATTGACATCACGACTCACAGATTCCAGCCTGCTGCTCATATCCGAGGCAAGCGTTTGCGATTCCTTTTCCGCGGCTTGCCGCAATGCCGTTTGCGATGACAGATAGGAATAGATGCAGATCGAAGCAAGAGGAACAACGGCTAACAGGAAAAAAGCCAGAATTAGTTTCAATCGCAGTTTCATAGCGCCCTCTATAAATACGATATTACCCCTACATTGTATCGTATAAGAGGATGGTATTCGCTGCAAGTATAGGTAAGCCGGGTCCTGTAGGCTCCAATTCTAAGGCTGGCAGGCTTTCATTCTGCAACCGAAAAATGCATGATATAGAGGACAATACAGGCGGAATTTAAATGTCATATTGCCAGGATCCAAATCTCGGTGAATAGCTATCGTATCTTTATTGTTGTTGCGCTTCTGGCAAAATATCTGATTGACCTTGCCTCAGAACTGCTAAACCTCAGGTCTTTGAGGCCTGATCTACCCGCCGAATTGCATGGTTTTTACGATCCACAGGAATACTCGAAGTCTCAGGAGTACACGAGATCGCACGCACGATTCGGAATTATCGCAACTTCATTTGATTTAGTTGTCCTGCTGGTTTTCTGGTTTGCCGGCGGATTCAACTGGCTGGACCTTCTCACACAGAGCTTTGGCTTCAATAGCACAATCACCGGTATTCTCTACCTCGGCATTCTCCTGCTTGTCGATGCCATATTGACTATTCCATTTTCGATCTATTCCACATTTGTAATTGAAGAGAGGTTTGGATTCAACAGGACGACGCCCCGTACTTTTGTTCTCGACCGGCTGAAAGGCCTCTTTTTGTCAGTAATCCTGGGGGTTCCATTGCTGGCGGTTGTTCTCTGGTTCTTTCAGCACACCGGCAGCTTCGCCTGGCTATACTGTTGGGCCATTTCCACAGCATTCACACTTGTCCTGCAGTTTGTTATGCCCGTTTGGATTATGCCGCTCTTCAACAAGTTCACACCACTTTCTCAAGGAGAGTTGAAGGAGCGCATCAGTCAATACGCAATGAAAGTGGGTTTTGCCTTCAAGGAAATATTTGTAATCGACGGGTCCAAGCGCTCAAACAAAGCCAATGCGTTTTTCACCGGTTTCGGCAGAAACAGGAGAATTGTCCTGTATGACACGCTGATTGAGCAACACACGGTTCCGGAACTGGTTGCGGTGCTTGCGCATGAAATCGGCCATCAGAAAAAGAAACATGTCATCCAGGGAATTGTCATTGGAATTGTTCATATGGGAGTCGTATTGTTTTTGCTCTCCCTGTTCCTGAACAACCGGCAACTCTTCGATGCTTTTTACATGACAAGCGTGTCGATATACGGCAGCCTGCTGTTTTTCGGACTTCTGTACGAACCCCTGTCTTTTATCCTATCAATCCTTCTCAACGCCTTCTCGCGAAAGCATGAACGAGAAGCGGATTCCTACGCCGCCCGAACTATAGACAATCCGGAAGAAATGGTATCTGCCTTGAAGAAGTTGTCCTGCAAGAATCTTTCGAATCTTACGCCGCACCCGCTCTACGTATTTCTTCACTATAGTCATCCGCCGCTGCTGCAAAGGATCGCATCAATCCGGCGGATCAGTGGCTAGGTTTGCCACGCGGACAATTAGCCTGTACGCGCAAAAAAACTGCCTCCGGAGAGGCGTCTTAAACTTTTCCGAAAATGGAGGCTATGACATCCTTATGGCCGGTACTGTCTCAAATGGAGGGCGTTCCTGCCGGAGAGTCTGTCTCAAAACGCGACGCCTGACTCCTTTTTTCTTTGTTGAAGTTCGGCACAAGGTCAAGATAAAGGATGCCGATATACGCCGAATTGTTTTTTGGCGTCCATCAGCATAACTCCGCGTTCTTATGGTCAAACCCGCAGGGCCGGCCGGAGCCCGGCCCCCACAAGTTCCAGGTTAAGGGAGCTGCACCCTGAACCTCACATATTCATGTGGACGAACTATGCAGCCAATTAGATAAGGATCTGCCGTGCATAGCTGACGCATGTTCTCACTTCCTTCACGGAGTTCGACCATGCCGGAATTTGGTACTCTAGCTCGATATCACAATAATACGGCAGCTTTTCATCTCTCACCTTTAACAGCACATCGGCTAGAGGAGCCTCACCCTGACCCCAAACCTGGTTTGTGTCGGCGGGCGTAGTTTTTGGACCCGTTTTATCTTTCAGGTGCAGACTGAAAATGCGATCTTTGTACTGATCGATGATCTCATTCGGATGCGTGCCAGTGGCGCCGTAAAAATGCCCGACATCAAAATTCAACTTAACTGCCTTTGAAACAGCCAGGGCGGGTTTAAGCACATCATTCACGAATGCAGCCTGGCCAAACTGACCATGGTTGTGGAAGGCAATGACCATTCCATGCTTCTCGGCGAATGGGCCCAGTTTCTTGGCCGCATCCAAGCTCCATTCTTCCGTAATTGCTTTTGCGCCCAACGCCTTTGCCGTCTTGAACGCATAGTCGATTTCTTCATCGGACCATCTTGCCGGCGACCACTTTACAATGTGTATTCCCACCCCCGCATCGTCAAACATTTTCTTCAATTGCGCAAACTTATCCATCGGTGCATTCAAGCGCCATGCCTTGATCTCAGTATTGTATTTCTCCTGAGCGGCTTTTTGCTCAGGTGTCATATTCTGTTCGAAGGAGGGCATGCCACCACCAGTTCCAGCACGAGCACCTCCAGGCGCGCCGCCCTGTGCAGCACCCCCGGGAGCACTTCCAGGGGCTCCCCCCTGGGCTGCACCGGCACGAGCGGCTCCAGCTGTTCCTGCATCTGGAGCTCCTGCACGAGCGCCACCACGTTCACCCATCATACCCGGTGGTCCCCCTTGCCTCGCTGGGGCTTTTGGAGCACCGCACCAATCTTCGATGCCATTGCTCATCAATTCAATCGAGCTGCAGTTTGAATCTACTGCTGCTTTAATCACAGCCTCCATTCCCGGGTCCAAATTCCTGAAGCTGTAGGTAATCGTGCCTATCTGAACGCCGTTGAACTTGGAATTTGGCTTTACGCGTGCCGCGGCGCCCAATGCCGGTCTCGAGGTAATCAGCGAAGCAAAAGGCAGAGCTGAGATAGCGGCAGATGTGGCTGCAGTGCCCAAGAAAGTTCGCCTGGATATATGTCCCAAAAATGGGTCTTGATATTTCATATGCTAACACCTTCCTAATAAATTTTTTCACGGGCGATGAAACACTTTAAAATCTCTCCCCTATTGGGTCCTGGATCCGCGGAACGTGCCGCGATTATTTCCCCAACTGACTTCACTTTTCGAGGAGAAACATAGGAATGGAGATAAGAGAACTTCATGAACCGAGAGATTTTTGGACGCGGATGGACGCGGGCCGGGGCTTTGAGCGCGGCGCGCTCAAAGCCCCGGCCCACTAATTCAAAAGGTCCTACATAAAGGCACGAATCAGCTCATTTCGCACCGATTTGATGTCTGCATGCACCCGATCCAACTCGGCAAACTTTTTCTCAAGGGTTTGGAGAAGCGAGCGCTTTTCCATACCATTTCTTACCACCATCAGAAGCGCATCATTATCCCAAGGTTTCTCCATATATTGGTAGAGACCGACCGTGTTTATTGCCCTGATGGCGTTTTCCTTGTCAGCATAACCGGTAAGCAAAATGCGAATTGCCTGCGGTTGGACTTCTTTGAATTTGCTGAGGAAAGTAATGCCGTCCATCTGCGGCATAAGGTAGTCGGCAACGACGAGGTCCGCTATACACTCGGAGGCAGTCGCAAGCGCCTGTAGCGGGGAGTTGTGGCAAATAACATGATAGTCCGTGCGGAGCATGAACAGATTCTTCAATGTGGTTAAAACGATTTCCTCGTCATCCAGGATAAAGATGACGGGTTTGGAGGACTCTTCAACCATTGTTGTCCTTCTCCTCTGCATTCCTGATTGGAAGCACTATAGTGAAAGTAGAACCATTGCCCACCTGGCTTTTAAACTCAATCCAACCACCATGGCCGTTTATAATTTTCCGGCAAATTGACAGCCCGAGGCCGGTGCCGGTCGCTTTTGTTGTGAAGCCCGACTCAAATAACCTGCTGTGAAATTCGGGGGGGATTCCGCAACCCGTATCGTTGATCGCAATCCGTACCGTATCCCCTTCCTCCCAAGTGCGAATTTTGATCTCTCCCTGGCCTGAAATGGCCTGTGAAGCATTCACCAGAATATTTATGAATACCTGATCCAACTGATTTGGATAACACTCAACCTGAGGAATATCACCGAATTCTTTCGTCACCTGAATTCGATGTTTCAGTTCATGAGCTGCGAGTGCGAGCGCGATTTCGATCCGTTCGTGAATATCTGCCTTGCGGCGTTCGCCTGGATCCCCGCGTGCAAATTTCCGCAGACCACTTACTATTCTCTCAATATAATCACAGGCAAGGCGGTCTGTTCTTATGGTGTCTTCGATTACTTTAGCGAGGCTGGCGATATCTTCGCTCAGCCCCGTTGCTCGGGATTGACTGTTCTGCTTCAGCAAAGCCTGGACTTTTTCAAAAGCAAGTGCCAGGACATCGTTGTTGCTGCTGATGCTACCCAGAGGCGTGTTTATGTCATGTACAACACCCGCAAGAAGGCTTCCCAAAGCCGCTATTCTCTCAGCTTCTTGAAGTGATTTTTCAAGGACCGATATTTGGCGCTCTCTTTCCTCCAGCTCCTTGATGCATTCCGCCCCGCGCGATTCATGTTCCATTCTTTCAAGCGCGCGCCGCACGGCATGGCGCACTTGCCCGGGAGGGCCCGGCAGGACAACTAAATCCACATCGTCGTCCTGCAACATCTTTCCTGCGCTCTCATAGGTATTACAATCGCACGCGATTATTACGGGAATGTTTGTTTGCGATCGCAATGTTTCTATCAGTTCAAGGCTGCGCATTTCGCCCCGGCCATGGCTGACTATGATTACATGCGGGGAGAAGGATTGCACCGCCGACAAAGCCTCTTCCGAGCTTCTTGCCGCTTTGTGGTCGTACTCGTCATCGGCGAGCGCAGATAGGACCACGGCACTCGCAGATTCATCTTCATCGACTACCAGAATCCGGTATGGCATGATCCTTGTCCACTGTCGAAGCCAGGCGACGTAATCTTTGCGCCAATTGCTTGAGAATTCCTTCTACAATGTCCACGTGATCCGAGAGCACATCATAAAAGCGCTCTCGTGATACGAAAAGCAGTTGCGACTCTTCTATAGTGCTGGCGGTAGTGAGGCGCGGCTCATTGTCGAAAAGGGCCCATACTCCAAAGGCGCCATTTGGCATTATCCGGTCGATTTCATCTTTTCCCCGCTGCATTCGCACAGAGCCGGAGATAACCACATAAATGCCGTCCGGGGAGTCTCCCTCCCGATAGATCGTCCAGTTTGGTTGCGCGGAGATTTCCTGGGCGATAGCAGCAATGAAGGAAAGCTGCTCAGAGGTCATTCCCGACAAAACATCTACAGTTTGCAGCAGCAAGACCTTTTCAATAATTGTCATCATTATGGTTGCCCTTTTGAGATCTCATGCACACCGTTTCGCCACCCATTGAACCATTTCCCTGATTGTCAGCTCGGGATCGTTTGCCAGGGTGCGCAACTCATCCGTCAATTCGACGATGCGAGAGTTGCCGACATCATTTAATGCGCAAGCTTTTAACCACGGGTCCCCCTGACGCAAAATCAGGCGCAGTGCCTCCAACCGGCTTGAGACATGTATTCCAAACAACCGCTGGGCACGGACAACCAGTTTCTCGCTTGAGGATTCCTCCAGAAGAGGCAGAATCATCGGTTTCTGATTCTTGTCCAGTACGTTATCCAGGAATTCGACGGCGGATGTTCGCCGATCGGACTGTGTGCTCTTCAAGGCGACATACGCAGCGTCCATATCGCGCTGAGAATACTGCAGGCCCAGAAGCTTGAAAATAATCTGCAGATTCTGATCCAAGCGCTCTCGAAGGACTTTCCACAAAAGGACGGACTGGCCATCACTCTTTTCTCCCAAGGATTGTGATAGAGTCAACACCTCATAGTATGCTTTCGTTTCTGCATGGATTCGTTCAGCGATCCTGGGGCCAGGTCTTGGAAGCGCTGTCACTCGCGCGTGCAGATTGCCCAAGGCAATTAAAATGTTGTATTTGAGGCGCGGATCTTCTGCGTCCAAGCTTTCAACCAAAGCATCGGCTGCGCGCGTGGTCTCAAGGTGTCCTAGAATCCAGGGAATCTCACGGCGTAAAGCCAGCTCGCTGTGCTTGTCGCAGAGCGTGTCACCAAGCGTGCCACTTATGCCAGGTCCGAACAGCAGGAGAGCCTGCCGGGCAGCCCCCCGCTTATCCGACTTCATCAGCATCGGCAGGAGATCGAAAAGCAGCTCTTTATGTCCGGCACCGCCCGCAGCTAGGATTGCCGCACGCGCTACCGCATGATCTGTATCATTTATAAGTTCTCGAAGCAGTGCAATCGATTCAAGCGCCGGCAGCCGCGCTGCCGTCTTGGCCGCAGTAACCTTTGCTCTTGAGGCCATGGGTCCATCGATTGTCAACAGACTTCGGACCGTTGCAGCAGATGGTTGGAAGGGGACGTCCGGCATTCCGGCAGCCCACGTCATTGCAGAAAGGCGTATGTCGAGGTCCGGGTGATTCAGAAGTGTCTCCGTGCGTTCGTTTGCTTTCTCCGCATCATGCCGGCAAAAATAATCGATGGCTGCCAGGCGCACTTCTTCAGAAGGGTCAGCAATGAGCGACTGCGTTTCATCCACATAATCGCCCGTCAGCGCAGGAAGGGTGCGCAAGGCTTCCGCGCGCACCGCTGACGATTTATGCCTTAACAACGGGAGCAGTTGGTCTGCGAAGTCAAATCCGCGCACCGCTTGCAGAAGCCCCAAGGCATACAGGATCCGGCGCTCATGCGGACTGTCAAGCGCTTGAACCAGCAGGCGGATCAACCGCGGATCAGTTAAATAGCGTCCCACCTCGGTCAAATCCACTTCTCCGCGAGCCAGCTTCTCACGGAAAATCTCAACATAAGATTTGCGGAGCATCAGGCAAGTAACAACGCACAGGCATGAGATCACTATGATGGCAAGGGCAGTGCCCCGCAAGCCGAGTGCAAGGTTGAATCCCGTGAGCGCCAGAATAATTACGCCGGCGACAGCACGACCGAACCGATCGATGAAGACGTCAATGAAGATTTTGACTTTCTTGCGCATTTCTCTGGAAAGGGGAAGGTAGAGTACTTCCATGCCGACCCGATTGATCGAATAACGGAAAACGGAGTTGCCTCCGAGGCTGATGACTGTAGTCCAGAGAGCAGGAACGGCAAAAACCCCAATTGAAGAGAAAAGCAGTCCGGCAGGCAAAAAAAGGATAGACGCTCCGATACCGAAGCGGCTTATGACAAATCCGGTTACAGTGAGCTGCAGGATAACGCCGAGGCTGTTAGTCACAAAATAGAATCGGCCAAACAACCCATTGATTGCCTGTTCCTGTTGACTGCGTGGCAAATCTTGGTAGGCGATTTGTGCGGCTGCGTTGACCTGCCAATCGCAAATCTGCGAAGCGATCAGCGTAAGAAAAACCAACGAGGTGATGAGGAAGAGATGGCGAGAACCAAAAACCAGTCGAAACAAGACACTAAGCTGCGCCCGTGACTCTTCAGCTCCCTGCCCGCCGGAACCCCGCTCGGCGTCCGACCGTCGATAACGCCAGGCGACCTGACTTAATCCGATGACAAAAACACACGTTCCGGCGCAAATCAGCAACATCGACTGCGTGCTCAATCGCGCAGACAGGAATCCCGGGATGAAGCTGCCCGCCATGGCTCCTATGATCGCGCCCGAGCCCAAGAGAGGGAAGATTCGCTTGGATTGGCGATGGTCATAAACAAAACCGGCGAGTAACCAGAATTCAGTGGTTGCCAGAACCGAAACGATTTGCACGTAGATAAAATAGACATAGGGCAGATAGCGAATTTCGCGTCCCATCGCCCAGCGAAAATAAAGCAGGGTCGCGATGATGGCGACGTTTGTACCTGTCAGCAATGAAATTGTTGAGACGCGGCGATTTAGTTTGAAAATCAGCGTGGCGAGCGTTCCTGCCAGAAGCGCGGTGACAAAATAGGCATAAGGTAATTGGCTGGCGGGGAAGTTTTTGAGAAAGAGCCCGCTGCGCAAAGGCTTCAGAATGTAATAAAAGGTCATTATGCTGAAGATGCATAAAAACATCAGCAGCGTGACGGTTCCCTCTCCTGGTTTGATTTGAAGCTTCTCTTCCAGCCAGCGCCGCACGTAAGCTTCTCCTTGTTGACAACTCAAAGGGTTTGCTGCATTTCTCTAATGCATCCCTGACCTTTTGTCTTTGGTAGTGTGTGCCGATATTATAATGGAATCCGCCGGCGCTAAACTACTCTAATTTAAAGCTCAAGCGCACAAGACGACATCTAAAGCTAGCCTGCACCCATCTGTGTGTAAAGGTGAACTCCGGGAAGGAGCAGGAAGTAAGCTAGTGTACCGAGTCATTAATTGCTCCGCCATTACTGCGAAGCAATTAGTGACTTAGTACGCTCAGATATGTTGTCATGGAACGGATGCATGCATATTCCTGCGATAAAGTGCGGCAAAGGATTATGCGACATGCCAAGACTGGCATTGGCCATCGATTTTGTGAAATAATAGCCACACTCGAAAATATTCAAAGCGGCTGGAGATTGTTTCCGAATTCGAGTTGATACTTCGTCCCTGTACAGACAGAAGGATGGTTGTGCACTATGCCAAAACTGCACATTAAAAGCCCCTCCGGCCACACGGAAGATTTGTTGCTGGTTAAGCCAAAATACTCTGTCGGCCGCTTTCCCGGTAACGATATTATCCTCGAGGATACTGATGTATCGCGCCAGCATTGCCTGCTGCAGCTTCGGAACGAGCGCTTTGAAGTTGAGGATTTGGGTAGCCGCAATGGCACCTACCTCAATGGCCGAAGAATCAATAAGGCCTCCCTCAAGAACGGGGATCAGCTGCAAATAGGACACCACCTATTGTCCTTCCTGGTCAGTAGTGTTCCCGGATCTATCCCGATGCCCAATCTGTCCCACACCATTGATGAAAATTACGACACTCTGATATCTCAGTTGGCGATTCCGGCACATAAAACTCCGGAACAAGGTGGTGCGCTCGGCGCGAGTCCGCGCAAGGCAAGTGATAGCAAGACCTTCCACCTGCTTCTCGAACTGAGCAACGCCCTCTCATCCGAACGCTCCGTAGAAGATGTCTGCAATAAGGCTACCAGGATACTGCTTGAATTAACGGAAGCAGAGCGCGCGGTCATTTACCTCCTTCAGGATGATCAGAAAACGCTGGCTGAGGTGACTTCTTGTGTCAGAGAAGGAAGTGCTGCAGTAGAAGGATCGATGGTTTTATCCCGCACTATCTCTGAGCGCATTCTAAGTGAGCGCAGAGGGATTATCACTTCGGATGCTGTGGCAGATGAAAGGTTCGCATATGGCCAGAGCGTAGCTGCTGCCGGCTTGCGCTCAGTCGCTTGTGCTCCTTTGCTTGGCAAAGGGGGCAACATCGGCATCCTTTATATAGAAAACAACACAGAAGTCGGTGCTTTCGTCTATGAGGACCTTCAGCTGCTTTGTGGCATTGCCTCGCAAATCGGACTGGCCGTTGAGAATGCCAGGTTTTATGAGGAGCTGAAAAAGACAAACGAAAATCTGGAAATTATTGTCGCGGAGCGCACGGCTGCCTTGGCGCAGACACAGCTGAAACTGTATCAGGTTGAAAAGATTGCCTCATTGAGCCGTCTGGTCGCAGGTGTCGCTCATGAGATTAACAATCCCTTGGGTGCGCTCAAGTCAAATCTGGACTTGCTTACAACAATGTCCGGCCGGCTCAGTCCCGGTTCCGCAGAGAATAAGGATGAGGAATCGCGCCTCTCGAGTTTTGCTGAACTCAGTCGGACAAGCATCGCTGCCTGTACTCGAATCGCATCCGTCGTCAGATCCCTAAACTCCTTCGCCCATCTGGACGAAGCTGCTTACAAACGCGCCGATATCAACGAAGGTCTTAAGACCTCAGTGCAGCTGTTGGACCCTGCCCTCACCCGGAATGTCGACATCAAACTGAAACTCTCCGAAATTCCCCAGATACCCTGCTTTCCGACGCTTTTGAATGAAGCCTTCATGAACCTGCTGGTTAATGCCTGTGAATCGATCGAAGGATCCGGCGTGATCACAGTCGAAACCGGTTGTGAAGGAGATAACATCATTGTATTGATTCGTGACTCCGGACGCGGCATCCCGCGAGAGCATCTCCGCAATATATTTGACCCTGGATTTACTACCAAAGGTAGAGGTGTAGGTATTGGTCTGGGTTTGCCGGTGGTTTACAGCGTTATCAGTGAACACCAAGGGAGTATCGAAGTAGAAAGCGAACTGAATCAAGGCTCCAGGTTCACAATCCGTCTGCCCGTTCGCACTACCCCCTCAACGTCTCCATAGCTGGAATCGGGATCAAACCACACCAACTTGTTAAATAAAAAGAGATAATCGGGGAAATGACTGCGAAGCCCGTTTCGCACCCAAAAATCGGACAAATCCCCAGATAAATCAGGTATGTTGCGGTCTGGCCCCAAGCTTAGGCTGAGACAGTTTTGCGGCTCTTTTTCCTCAGCCAGATTGTGATTCCCCCAATAATCATGCCTAAAATGACAGCCGAAACAATCCACATGAGCGCATTCCGCACGGGTATTATCAGCATCCCGTTGATCACGCTCACATTCTCACCGACAGTGCCGCCCTGTGTGGCATTGAACCGGGGGGCTTGCCATTTGAAAGCGTACGCGAACATATACGTGATCATGACCATGATGCGCGTGTATATCGCGAAGAGCAGCACGTTTTTAAACAAAACCTTCAGCGGATTCGCCACTCCTGCCCCGGTAATGGTGAAGGCGAATACTACCGGCAGGACAAAATACAGCCATGCGACGCCGAAGATGATGTTGACATATCCGGGCGCACCCAACAATTCCAGAGCAATTCGGACAACAACAACAATAGCTGCTATAAGCAGGCCGTATTTTAAGGTCGATTTGATTGTTTTGTTTGTTGCCATTTTTGATCCTCCCGAATGCGGTTAAAAACCTCTCAGATAAAAAACAGGCATCAACTAAAAGGATGATATCACGATCCGTTTCCATATGCTGGCGAGCTCTTGCAAAAGGTCCAATCCTTTGATGTTGGGGTGACCTCACAAAAATCCGGGAACACTTCTGGATTATTTCACTGCTATCGCCCGATCCAGAAAGTCCAGAAGCAGGTCATTGTATTCCCCGGGATGAAGCCTGGCGGCGGCTCCGTGAGAGACATCCTTTCCGAACAGGTGAATCTCCTTGCCTTTTGAATCTGCCTCTGAATAGAGGGCACGGGCAACATTCGATTTGATTCTTTCATCCCCTTCGCTGGCGATGATCAGCAGCGGAACCGGCTGCATTCGGCGCAGAGCCTCGTGTCCATTCACCCGATTGGCATCGAAACCGGCGAGGCGCTGAAACCAGAACAAGAAAAGGGATGGAAACGGATAGCGAGGCATCTTCAAAAAAAGCCACGCGTGATGCGCTACGGTCTCTCGCAGGCTGGAGAAAGGGCTGTCGAGGATAACAGCGGAGTAGTCTCCGGTTTCAGCGGCAGCTTCCATGACAGCTACTGCGCCCATTGAAACCCCCATTAAAATGATCTTTGGTTGGATTTCCAAGCTCCGATAACGCCTTCGAATATACTGGCTTGCCCCAAGGACATCGTAGCGTTCAAAATACCCCAAGGACACTTTTCCCTTGTCACTGGAACCGTGCGAACGCGAATCGTAAATCAACGCCCCATAGCCGGCCCTGGCAAGCGGTATGGTCCTTCCCAACACCTCAACGCGATTGCGAAACAGACCATGTGCGCACACGATGATGGCATTCTTACCGCTGGGAGGTAGGAACCACCCGCTGAGCTTCAAGCGATCCGGCGTCTCAAAGAGGACGTCTTCGTAGTGAATTTGATATTCTGCGGGGGTATTCTGTAATAGCCTGTCTGCCGGCCGCGTGCCTGAATTGACAATGAGGCGCGCTAGCAAATAGGGCCCAAGTCCAAAGACAATTAGCGTCGCAGCCGCCAGGTACAGAATCCCGGCCCAGCGCAAAATCGCCCGGCGTTTCTTGCGCTTGAACAACGCCAGCGATCCGCCTACAACTAAAAAGGGAAGCAAAAGAATGCCCAGGAATCCGAGCAGTATCATGGACGCGCCAGCTCTCTCAACGGGTTTCTCTTATTTGGTTCTTTCCGCCGGCTTTTTGGGACTGTCCCATCATCATTGAAGATGTTGGTTTCGCCATTGCGAAAATATCAAAAAAAAATAGTTTGGGCTAATAAATGAGCAAGATCTATTATAGCTGACACCCATTTGGATTTATGTGAACCAATTATTTTGTGGATCCTTCGACGGTGCTGAAAGCGCAATATTATTGATGTTCTTATATGGAGGAAATGGAAATGGCGAGCAATGTTATGAACTGTGACTTGGTGGTGGTGGGGTCAGGTGGTTCAGGCCTGGTTGCCGCCGTGAAGGCAAAGGACCTTGGCGTTAAAAATGTCGTTGTCCTCGAAGCGGCAAAAAAGCCCGGCGGCTGCAGTTATTACGCCGGTTTCGGCGCAGCAGGATATACGAAGTGGCAGAAAGAGGCAGGCTACCCGGACACTACGGATGATTCTTTCCGGCAGCTGATGAAGCAATGGAAGTGGGATATCAATCATAAGCTTATCCGCAATTATGTGGATTCCCAAGGACCGATGTTCGACTGGTTCCACGAATTATGCGATGTCAGCGATTTCTTTTCGAAACCGCAACCCTATGTCAAGCCTGCAGGCGGAGGCCGCCAAGGTGGCCCAGGGGGCACGGGCGGCGGTATGGGCATGCCCATGATGATGAGCAGGGAATCTCATACCAAAACCTGGTATCACATGAACAAGGAGTCCAGGGACCCATCGATCGGACCGGGACGAGGAGGATCTTATCTTGTTACAAGGATGCTGGAACAATGCAAGAAGATGGGCATTCAGGTAGTTACCGAAGCCCGCGCAAGGGCGTTTACTAAAGACTCCAAGGGGAATGTCACAGGACTGACCGCTGATGCAAATGATGGGAAGTTGCAGGTCAACTTCAAAGCATGCGTTTTGGCTGCGGGAGGCTTTGGCCGCAGCAAAGTAAAGCTTGCGAAACAATGGCCCGAATTTTTTCCCAGCAACGATCTGAAATTGCATCTTTTCTCCGTCCCCACGGATGTAGGCGATTCTCTGGAGATGGCGGAAAAGACCGGGGCTCTTATGGACTATAAGAACATGAACTGGCAGATAGGGGGTCCTGTTCATCATCCCTATTCATTCACAATTTTCAAAATCATTCAGTTCCCCGAAATTATTTATGTCAATCTAAACGGGGAGCGCTTTTTCAACGAAACCGACCTGGTTTTCACTGCCCCCTGGGCCCTGACAAAACAGCCTAGGGGTGTGTGCTACGCCATTGTGGACGACGACATGGTGGAAACCCTGGATGAAAAGTTCAACAAAACCAGCCCCGGAGAAGAGTGGCCTTTCAATGACGATGGATTAAGAAAGGACATCGAATACGAAGTGTCTCTCGACGAGGGAGGCGCTTCAGGAGATCATACAAAGAAAGCCAATACATTTGAAGAATTGGCCAGGAAGATGAAAATAGATCCTGAAGCTTTTGTCGCTACCATGAACAGATACAATGAGTTTTGCGACAAAGGGCGGGACCTGGACTTTTATAAGCAGCCTGAATCCCTGAAAGCGATACGGAAGCCTCCCTTCTACGCCTTCTGGTGTCAGCGCTTCTCTGAAACCACTCATGGCGGGATCGTAATTACCGAGAACATGGAATTGCTTGACACTAATAATAAGGTGATGCCCGGATTGTTTGCCGCAGGAGACAATGCCAAGGCAATGGAAGGCGGCATGGGATGGGCGGCCGTAAGCGGCTATATGGCAGGAGTCGCGGCAGCCAAATATCTAAAAGCGTAGAGAAAGAGCTGAAATAGGGGCCCCTATTTCATTATCTGCAGAGGGATGGCAGCGAGCGATGCGCTGTCATCCGTTCCAAAATATGAAATGATCTGCACCGGGACGTCAGATGTAATAACGATCTGCCCGGTTGTTCCCGCCGGCAGGCCCTCCAGCCATTGATAGACTAACTGCACGCGGCTCTGCTCACTTTCCAGCACGGCATTTGCAATCGCCAATTGCTGCCCATCACCGTCATAAGCCGTAATAGTGATTTGGGCAGGCGTACCTCCCGGGTTTGCGATCGCAAGCCCTGTCCAGTAGCCAGGGATTTCGGAATAGAACGGCAATGACCACGCGCCGCTGCCGGGTGCATCGATTGGCGAGGCAGCAACGAAGCCACTCTCAGAATCCATCGTGAGCGAAACAACTATTAGAGGGCCATCGGGTGAATCCAGATCAAGCCATCCCGCGCCTGCTAAATTCCCGGGGATCATTCCAACAGCATCTTCAATCTTCAGGCAGATGCTAGCCAAAGGCCCGAGTGTGCGCGTAACGGGAAGGGTTTGCACCTCCGATCCGTCCATCATCCGGGCCCTGGAATTGAGGCGGCGCGGCATGTCAGACGGGTTGATGACAAGAAGCGACGTCGCATGCGCGCCATACCATTCAGCGTACGCCTGGATATAGCGGGTTTTTGTCGGAACCTGCCGTGCTTCAATGCTCCAGGTGTCGCAAGCGCCGCTCACCTCAAGGCGGGCCGAAACCGGGTTTGAGGCCCGGATTTCTACTGAAATAGGTTCATAAATTCCTTCCCACGCGGGCTGCACCACGTCGAGGGTACTACGGGCTGGAATATTCGTCTGGCCGGACGCAATGACATCCCCATCGGAAGCCCGGTATATAAGCTGTATGGTGGAGGCAGAAGGGCCGCCGAAAATACGGATTCTCCGCTGCGCGGCAGGATTTTGGTCGGAAGCCAGCGGGAGCCAGAGATCCTTTCCCTCCTCTGCAACAGGACCTGTTCCGTCCAATTCAGAAGGTGCACCATTGCCCCTGAATGACAGCGATGTGGCGCGAGCATCGCTCCAGGCAGCCACAAAACTCCCGCTTAAATTTCGCGCTCCTGGACCGAACCACTCCTCGGCGACGAACACTTGTTGAGATCGTGGCGCAAGTGATATGACAATCGGGTTGATCAGCCCTTCTCCGGCTGCAATCCTCCCTTTGTTAGTGCGGGCCTCAACACGCACCGCTAATGCCTTATCCGTCGGATTCGTAAAAGCCATTCCCTGGTAAGCCTGATCGGAATCGGCCGGCCGCGAGCTCGATAAACTTACTGCAGCATCATGCACAGCCGGGGGCGGAGGGACAATGATTCCTTGATCAGGATCGATCGTGGGAACAAAACCGGTCGAGAGATCCAAGGGGGCACTCCCCAGCCAGACCAGGGAAGACACGGATAGTCCGCGCGTGTCCGTAACCGTTGCGTAATAAATCACGTTGTCCGCAGCAAAAGCATCTCCGGATTCCGACTTGTCCGCCGCGGGTATGACGGCCTCAAACATGTCTCCCATACGCAATGCTGGATAAGCCTTGAAATCCTTGATCGGCATCGTGCTTGAATCAACCCGCATAGCGGCATACAGTGTGGCCTGCGCCCCAGAGAGGCGCTCCACATTTTCTGCCAAAGAGATTTGGAAGCGCAGCCCGGATCCGAAGTCGGTTATCGACACCTGGGGCGTGGCGAGCGGTTTATCCCGTTCTCCGAAACAATAATCAAGCCAGCCCCTTAATCCGGGAACCAGTGCCGCCAAGTCCTTGATGCTGTCGGCAAAGGCGTGGGGCTTATTCGGCAGCAGCCAGAGGCGCTTCTCAAAGTCCTCTCGAGTTCCTGCGGATGTGATTGCCTGGAGCATCAGGTTGGCGCTCGGAAAAGGAAAATACTGGTCGTGCGTTCCCATCAGAGTCAGCACCGGAGCGTGCTGCCGGGTGGCATAGCGGATGGGGTCAAAATAGTTTGTGAAGGTGATCGCGGTTGCATCCCAATCAACGTCTTCGATCGAGTTCAGCGGATCCTTGCCGTTGTATGGGATGTCGCGGGAGCCCGTGTAAATTCCCGAATAGAGCCAGGCATTCGGGTAGCGCAGGGCGTGCGGCCAGTTCCCTGCTGATGCCATAACAATTGCTGCCTTGACCCGGTCGTCGACGGCATTGAGATAAGTCGCAAAAATGCCCCCCATCGAAGCTCCAAAAACACCGAATCGCGTTGTGTCGATGCAATATGAATTGCCGGGCTGTGCTGCCAGTTCTTCGAGCGCCGTCAGCGCTCGCATTCCCGCATATGAATAGTGATAAAGAAAGCCGTATTGGGGTCCTTTGTCGACTGAAATCCATGCCTGATTGCTGTCATTCGGTCCTCCCGTCGACTCACCTGCCTGCGGACCGTCAATATAGAAGGCGACATAACCCAGGTTGGCCACAGCTTTGGCAATTAATAAATCCGCATGCCCCCCATGTCCGTGCCCGATGACCAAAGCCGGGCGCGGCACGCCGCCCGAGGGAGAAACAAGAATCCCATGGATGCGGATCTTTTCGTTCTTGTGCTCTGTGTAGGGCGGCTGATCGTCGAACCAGTTCGCCGCAGGGTTGGATGTGAAAAAGACATCCGTGTGATCGGTTTGAGGCGAGACTGATAGCTCAAGTGTCGATCGATCCCTTATTTCCGTTATGACTTGGGCTGTCCAGAGATCCCAGGGCGGGACTTTGCTTTGTCCGTGTAGAGTGGGCGCGAGAAGGAAGAGCAACGATATGGTCAAAGCCATTCTGCTTTTCACATGGGAATCATAGCACCGTTTTGGGTGTTTCCGCCATCCAGCATTGTCGGGAACGAAATATTCCTAACCGCCAATCCCATGTGCGTCGATAGATTGATTTGAGCACCGCTCTGTGGCTGGGATTTGCATATTAGGCGCGGGCCGTTCAAATCCCTCACAGGCGTGCCTAATATCTCCCTTTGAACCCTTGTTCCTGAGGAAAGGTGATCTCTCATGAAAAGAACCGCTTGTTTTGTCCTCCCCTTGGCGACCTTGCTGTTATTGGCCGCCCCCTTATCCGCCCAGATACAGTACCGACTTGATCTGTACGGTGCCGGCAACATTCCGCTGGATAAGGATTTCACTATAACACTCCCTCAATCCACCACTCCCTTGGATGGAACGCACGAGTTTTCGCCAGGATTCCGAGGCGGAATCCGTGTGGGAGCAGATGGACGAGGGCATTTGGGTCAGGACTTGGATTACAGTTACGGAACTATCCCGAGCAAAATAGTCGTCCCGTCCAACGGCGAGTTTTCCATTACCAATCGTACCCATCAATTTTCCTATAACGTGCTTTGGTATCCGGGAGGCGCGCAGGATTCCAAGAAGAGTGTATTCCCATATCTGACCGTCGGGGTCGGAGCCGTCATTTTTCAGGTATCCAAAAGCGCTAAGGACGACGCCCTCGAAGCAGGATTGGGAACCCTGCATGATCACACAACATTCGCTTTTAATGCGGGAGGCGGCGTTCGATTTCGCGTCAACAATATTTATGGATTCAGTGTTGATGCCCGGGACGTCATGTCTCATCCAGTGCGCTACGGCATTCCTGCAGAATCAAGTGATCCATCCGCTTTTGTTTTCCCGGTGACTGGCACTTTCCATCAGTTCCAGCTCTCCGTGGCGTTTAACTACTATTTCTAACCTTGCACCCTTTGCTGCAAGGCAAGCTCTTTGCAGGGTTTGTGATGTTGGACACGGCAAGCACCGACAGAAATGGATAGTATGCAGGTGGGATACCCTTATGAAAAACAAGCACACTAATCAATTTTGCTCCGTAAAGTCTTTGACCTTTTGTCTGCTGCTGTTCCTCTTGCTTTCACCCTTCCAGGCACAGGCGGGCGAATCGGCGGCATCTTCATTTCACTTCCCGCGATTTGTCTCCTACGAGTATGAAACGAGCGGGATAGCGATTGTGAATCCGTCGGCCTACACGGCATCCGTTCTGCTGACCTTATCCGACTATACTGGAACCCAGGCAGCCACGGCAATAATCACCGTGCCTGCCCATGGACAGACCGCAAGGCTGGCGTCGCAGATTTTCGAGGACCTCCCCATGTTCGGCGGGTCGCTCTCGATAACGAGCGATACGCCCGGCATCATCGCTTCCTATCAGGCCTTTGATCCCCAATGGACATTCATGGATGGGAGCGACGCGCCGGAGGCCTCCAGGGAATTGATCTTCCCGGTTGTTCCGAGCCTCAGCGAGGGTCTCAGCGAGATTGATTTTTATAATGGAAGTGAACATCAGACAGCAGTGGAGCTGCAGCTCTGGAGCTTTGGCGGAACTCTGCTCGGAAAATCCAAAATCCAGATTCCCGCCAACGGCATGTACTGCGACCTGACCAACAATATGTTCCCATCCGGCACGGACTTTTCCGGGGCGTCGCATATTACAACGGTATCCAAAGCCATCAATGTTTTCTCGCAGGCGCAACCTGTATCGGCCACGAGCTTATTCGCAGGATTTTCTTCGAGCGTCCCGGAAGGCGGGAATTGGGACCTGGCAGCGCTTAATGCGCTGCCCGTCAGCAAAGCCGCAACTCTGGGAGTCATTCCCTATTTCCGCACGGGCGCCCATCATGCATCCACTTTATCTCTGGCCAACATAGAGTCCACTAATGTCAACGTCACTGTCACCGCTGTTGCGAACGATGGCACCGTACTAGGCTCAAGAGATGTCGCCCTAAATTCAATGGGCGGTTACAGGGCGCCGTTACAGAGTATGATTTCAACTCTGGGCTTCGATGAACAAACAGGGTGGCTGCTGATTCAATCGTCGGGCCGGATATCCGCAACTCTCATCTACGGCCGCAGTGACGCCGCGGCGATTTCCGCTCTGGCAATGCAACCAACTCCCAAATATGAATTCATTTTTCCCCAACTGGCTCAGGTGGCGGGCTTATCCACGGAAATTACTCTGGTCAACCATAATTCCTCTATAAACTACGTCGACGTGTATGCATTGGAACCGGATGGAACAACGCTAGGCCATAACCAGGTGGCCATTCCTCCCGTAGCGAGCATCACAAAGCGCATTGAACAGATATTGCCGGAAGTACTGAACCAAGCCGGAGGGTACATTTATGTACGCGCGAGCTCGCCGCTCTTTTCATCAGCTTCCATCTGGAGCACCAACGGCGCTCTGTTGACGCGATTTGATCCTCAGGACTTATCCATATATTATGTCCCACCCGCCCTGCAAAGTTTTGCGGTAACTGGAAGTGTTACGCTTAACGGTAATGCGGCGCCGGGCTTCACCATTGTCTTATCAGGAATCGCCGGGGAACTGACCACTACGAACGCCGATGGTTTGTACTCTTTCACCGACCTGGCTGCGGGCCGCTATTCCCTTGCTGTGGATCAGTTCGGATTTCAGTTTGCCCCTGCACAGGTCAATTTCGAGATTACCACGGGCAGCTTCCGCCAGGACTTTGTGGGTGTAACCGATGCCAATGCAATCGTGATCCAACCCTCCGCCATGCCTGTGGGAAGCACCGATACGGTCATGACTGTTTTCGGACAGAATTTCGACAGCACATCCCAGGTGTTTGTCGGCCCTGTTCTCCTGGCCACAACCTATATCGATTCCAGCAGGCTTCAGGCATTGATCCCGGCATTTATCATGGCAAATCCGGCGCAATATGAGGTCTATGTTGTCACCAATCCTTCCGGGGTCGATAGACGGGTCAGCAAGCCCAGTTCGTTTGCCGCTTACCAGGATCGACCCGTTCTCAGCAGCCTCATGGCGCCGGACGATCTCGTCGAAGGAATGGGCGGCGAAACCATTTCCCTTGCAGGATCCGGATTCCTTAAAGACGCAATCGTAAAGGTAAACGGCTCAAGCAACGGTATAGTGGTGAACGTGGTCGACAGCAAGCACATTTCGGCCTATTTGCCGGCAGCCTATTTCCAGAAGGGCGGGATTTACCCGGTCACCGTGCGCAATCCCTACCCGGCAAATACTGAATCCAACATTCAGTTGTTGACGATCTACTATCCGTCTCCTGAAGTGCAGGCCATCTTACCGGCAGTCGTGCCGGCAAAACTGGAATCAGGCGCCGTGCCAGTGACGCTAGAGGTCTTGGGATTCGGCTTCAGGAGAGGAGCGGTGGTCACATTCAATGACACTGTTCTACCCACATGGTACTGCGAAAGCAGTGCCTATTGTCTTAGCACGCATTTGTATGCGTCCATATCCGCGGATCTGTTGGATGAATCAGGCTTCGCTGAAATCAGCGTGAAAAACCCCAATCCATCTTCGGCGTGCTCAGGCGTAAAGTTCCTCTCTATCTTGGGCCTTCAACCGACGATTACAGCCGCGACGCCAGGAAATGTAACGGTTGCGGAGTCTACCTTCGAATATGAGATGCCCGTGGTTGTGGACGGCACAAATTTTGGCCCGCAGACTACTGTCAGTGTCTACAGATTCGGTGAGTCGGCGCCTGAGTCTGGATCGCCTGCGGAGATTTTGAGCAGCACGCAACTGCTGGTCTATATTACTGTCCAGTATCCTGATTCCCTTGGCGTATGGAATGTTAAGGTCTTTAATCCACCGCCGGGAGGCGGCAGCTCCAATGTGGGCAGCTTCGTCCTGACTGAAGCTGAATTCGAACGCAATCCATTCCTGATTTCAGTTACTCCTTCGACAGTCGCCGCGGGAGGCCCGACGTTCATGCTGATAGTTAACGGCACAAATTTCAACGGCGGCGCTCAAATCCAATTTAACACAAGCTTCCTACCCACCACGATCGTGAGCAGCAAGCAGGCAAGGGCCGAGGTTCCTGCTACTCTAATTGAGACTGCAGGGAAGGTGCCGATAAGGCTAATAAATCCAGGTGGCGGCGGCGCCTCAAACCGACTGTATCTGGATATTCGGTAATCGGGAAGAAATCATGATCACACAAATCGCCAGGCTGGCACGGATTGCGGTTATTTCAGGCTTAGTTATTCTTTCAGGTCAGGCAGGTGCACTTGCCTGGTCCCCTTCGGGTTCCGCAAACAAGCTCTGGCTTCCCTCCACCTCATGGGGCGGCACGGTCGCGACGTCCAACGGAGTGGATTATTACAAGTTTGATGCCTCGGCAGGGTGTGAGGTTACGGTCTGGCTGGAAACGGAATCCATCGGCTCGAATCTTGCAGCGGTCCTCGCCCTCTTAGACAGCAATGGCACTCTGCTCGCCTATAATGATGGAGAGTGGAACGCCGGCAGCGCTGAGTTTTCCAGTAACCCTATCCTGTATCTGAAATTGCCGGAAACAAGCACCTATTACTTTGCGGTCACTTCCGCAGCTTATTTCAACTCACAATCTGAAAACCTGGAAAATGCCGTAGGGGCCTATCGCATCAACCTGTTTCATAGATTCGACGGTCCTATCCCCACAGATTTTCTTGAAACCAACGATTCCCCGTGGACTGCCACAGAGATATCCCTCCCTTTCCAAAGCCACAACACGAATCTCCTCTTCTTTGGAGACATTGACTGGTTCAGCTTTGATGCCACGGAGGGCCAGAAAATCAATGTCGATATTGACGCATTGGAATTGGGTTTGGCTCCGGAAACGGGGATCCCCGTCAAAGCCCGGGTCGGCATCTTTGATGCGAACCAACAACTCGTTTCTGCGCTCGACACCGAATTCGACCCGGATACCGGATTCAACGGCGATCATTCGCTGATATTCGACGTTCCCAATGACGGGCGATATTACATCGCGGTCACCACATCTGCGAATACGCAGTTTTCCACGCCATACAACAATCCCGAATTTCTTCAGAACCCATATGTCAGTGGCGCGGGCGGCACCATAGGAATTTACACCGTGTCGGTGCGTGAACTGCAATATCTGTGTATACCTCAGTTTGCCATAGGCGATTTTGACAGCATAACCTACAAGACCAGGATCCTGTTGCTAAATCCTTCGGAGCAAACCGCCACCGGTTCGATAAGTTTATTCAAATCGGATGGGACCCCTTTCGCGGTCACGTTCTCCCTTCCGGGTGGATTGGACAACATCTACTGGTTCTCAATTCCGCCCAAAGGACAGCTGATACTCGACACTGATGTGGAGGGTCCGGGAAGTTCCGGATATGCCAGGATAATTTCCGCCGTGTCTCTGGCAGGCTCGGCGATCTTTTCGCAATATGATGCCGAGGGCACTCTTATCACCGAGGCGGCGGCCGAGGCTTCTCAGTTAATGGAGTTTTTGGCCTTTCCTGTGGATATTGGCGGCGACTATAACACCGGTTTGGCCGTTGCCAACCTGAGCAGATCGACATCCGCAAATCTTTATTTCAGGCTAGTGGATACACAGGGGAATCCTCAAGGCTACCGCGACGTGTCGCTGGACCCGGGAAAACAAATATCCCTGTTTGCGGGCGGAGACGGCCAGCTGTTTCCCAGTCTCACAGATTTTCGGGGAAGCTTGCAGGTATTTGCCGATTCTCCTATCTCGGCGATCGCTTTGCGGCCATCCTCCCGGACGCTGACAACGCTTCCTGTTTTGCCAATGAACCAGTCGTTTGACCCGGCCAATATGATCTTTTCAGACATGGTCGCGGGGGAAACTTCAGGTAAAAGTTATCGTTCCACTCTGATAATGACAAATCCGAGCTACTTTCCAATCAGAGGCAAAATCCAGTTCACACAAAATGACGGCAGTCCGATGCCACTGTCGACTGGATCGAAATACTCGTCGCAGCAGTACTTTGAAATTCCTCCACAAGGAACCATCTTCCTGGAGCCCTGCTCTGCCGGCGGCTTTTTCAGAGGCTATGCCACGGTGAGCGCCGATCATGCTTTGGGAGGCGTATTGATTTATTCCCAGTTTGACGCTGTGACCGGAATCCTGGAAACAGAAGCAGCAGTGCCCGCATCCACCGGCGCCACCCATTTTCTCGTGCCCGCGGAGAGTCAAAACGGATATAGCACTGGACTGGCAATCGCCAACCCAAACCTTGCCACCGCCCATCTCCTCTATGCGCTTTATCCGGACTCAAATCCCTCCATTGTATTGGAAAATGGTCCTGTGTCCCTGGCCGCCGGACATCAGAAAGCACAGTTCATATCAGGGAGTTATCAGATTTTCGATGGCTTCAATGGAACAGGCGTGCTGGAGGTAATTTCCGATCAGCCTCTCTCAGCTGTCGCGATCCGGATGAACGCGGCGACAACGACTATGCTGCCGGTTGTTCCCATACGTTGATCGCCGGGAAACCGAAGGCGAAAAACGGACGGCCGGCTATTGCCGCTTCCCCAATGCCCAGTCCACAACAGCCTGCGCAAGGATGCGTGCAGGATTTAGCGTGATGTAATCCACCTGCTGCGTGTTGAAAGTCAAAGAGATTTCGGTGCACCCTAGGATGACAGATTTGGCTCCTGCCTTGACAAGACGAGCTCCAATCGACTGGAAAGTCTCCTGGGTGTAGCGATCATGCGATCCCGCTTTAACAAGTCTAATTCCAGCATGTAGACGCGCCTGGTCTCTTTCCCCGGGGATCAGAACCTCTACACCGGCGCGAGCAAACACATCATGATATATTCGGCTTCGAACCGTTCCGGTCGCAGCCAGTATTCCCACCGCCTTCGCTTCCGGATTTACGAGCCGGAAGGCTTCGCGGGTTTCCTCGATCATGTTCAGCACGGGTATTTTCACACGGGCAGCTATATCGGGCAGATAATAATGAGCGGCGTTGCAGGGAATGGCAATAATTCCGGCGCCGCCTCTTTCCAGGACCCGGGCAGACTCTATCAGTTGAGGCAAAGGGTCTTCCCCCTCCCCCAGAATTGCGCGGGTGCGATCGGGAATCTTAGGATTTGAGTAGATCAGAACCTTGAAATGGTCCTGATCCATTGCAGCCGGCGTAAGAAGAATAATGAGCCTATAGAGATCAACGGTTGCCCCCGGCCCCATGCCCCCCAATATTCCAGCCATGCGTTCCGTCATTCTCTTCCTCAGGCTCTCCAATCGCCACCGTCTCCCCATCAAGACCGTGCACGGCAAATAAGGCTAATCGAACTTCCTCGGCCAGTTCAAGTAGTTTGTCTGTCGCTTCCTCAATTGCTCAGCGCAAGGCGGCCGGGAAACCTGAAAATTGGACTTTTCGAAAGATGCCATAGGGCGATTCTTGGAAATTAAACCGGGTCCGCTGAAACAAAGAATTCGCGGAAACGTGAGGTTAGTCACATTGAAATATGAGGAGAAGGTCTGGATTTCAGGCATAGGTTGGCCTGAAAACCTTTGTATTGCTATCCATTTGCGCTCTTTGGAGTTGCCGCAATAATGCGAGCATGAAATGGTTCAGTAAATCAGATTAGCTGCCGATAAATATAAAGACAAGCGGCCACGTGCCTCGGAGCTGGCAGAGTGCTTTGAGCAAACGTGAGAATCACATGGAGATTCCATCAATTCTCGCAAGGGCTTTCGGCTGTGGTTGCTTGCTATATGCCGCGCTTGCCGGCAGAGGTCCGTTTGCACAGGGCGCAAGTGGTAAAAAAATTGATCAGTGTTCTGAAAACATTGGAAATCAAGCGTACGGTTTTTACCACGCACTCGCGTCGATGCGGCATTTTTAACCTTAACAGCGGGACCAGCATCCTGCTGTTAACATCCCCAAAAACCGGTTTGACACTGGACAGGTTGAATTAGCATGACCTCACAAATTGGAGATCTCCTGATAAAGGATAATTTCATTTCGGCCGAGCAGCTCGATATTGCGCTCAAACACCAGCGCAAGCACGGAGGCCGCCTTGGATCAGTCCTTATTCACCTTGGCTTTGTCGAAGATGACGACATCACATCGGTCCTGAGCAAGCAGTACGGAGTCCCTTCCATCAACCTTGCCTATTTCGAAATCGATCTCTCGGTCATCAAGCTCATTCCGGTGGAAACAGCTCAGAAATACATGATCGTGCCACTCAGCCGGGTGGGAAGTACTCTCACAATTGCGACTGCAGATCCAACCAATGTCTTCGCCATGGACGACATCAAGTTCATGACAGGATTTAACGTCGAACCGGTTGTCGCATCGGAAGCATCCATAACGGAAGCACTGGAAAAGTATTACGGTACGCCTCATTCGATCGAACTGAAAAAGGTCTACGAAGAAATTGCGCAGGTGGAACGGGATGGAGTGGAACTCGATCTGGAGGCCGCTCTCGATGAAACGGAGGAAGCCACTCTCGATCAGCTGCAGCGCTCAAGCGAAGAAGCGCCCATAATCAAGCTTGTCAATCTGATCCTTTCCGATTCCATCAAGAAGGGTGCCAGTGATATTCATCTCGAGCCCTACGAAAAAGATTTCCGCGTGCGCTTCAGGATAGACGGCATTCTCTACAATATGATGAATCCGCCGCTGCGCCTGAAGGACGCCATCACGTCGCGCGTCAAAATCATGGCAAAGATGGATATTTCCGAAAAAAGGCTTCCGCAGGACGGCCGCATCAAGATCCGCACCAGTTTTGATTCAAAAAAGAAGGAGATCGATTATCGCGTTTCGACATTGCCTACCCTTTTTGGAGAGAAAGTCGTTTTGCGTATCCTCGATCGGGATAATCTTCCTCTCGACATGGCCAAACTGGGTTTCGAAGATATTTCCTTGAAGCGAGTGGAGGAGGGAATCCTCAAGCCCTATGGAATGGTGCTTGTGACTGGACCTACAGGCAGCGGGAAAACATCGACCCTGTATGCGGCGCTCAATCGTCTGAACACTCCGGAAACCAACATCATGACAGCCGAGGATCCTGTTGAGTACAATTTCCGCGGCATTAATCAGGTTCAGATCAGGGAGCAGATAGGCTTGACCTTTGCAGCCGCCCTGCGCTCGTTCCTGCGGCAGGACCCCAACATCATACTCGTAGGAGAAATTCGCGACTTTGAAACCACGGAGATCGCCATCAAAGCCGCCTTGACGGGTCACCTGGTTCTCTCAAGCGTTCACACAAATGACGCAGCGTCCACAATATCACGCTTGCTGAACATGGGTATTGAGCCTTTCCTCGTTGCCACATCGGTCCACCTGATTTGCGCTCAGCGGTTGATACGGAAGATCTGCCGCGAATGCAAAACCGAGGTAAAGACCCCCCTGCAAGCGCTCATCAACGCCGGGTTTACCCAGGAAGAGGCCAAGCTCATTCAATCCTATAAGGGAGAGGGCTGCAGAGCCTGCAATGGAACCGGCTACAAGGGACGAGTAGGCTTGTACGAGGTCATGGAGATTTCGGAAAGCATTCAGGAACTGATTCTGGTGGGAGCATCCGCCCGTGAAATCAAGCGCAAAGCGGTAGAGGAGGGGATGCTGACACTGCGATCCAGCGGTTTGGCCAAAATCAAGGCCGGAATGACTACATTGGACGAAGTGCTGAGAGAGACCGTTTTGAACTAAGAATGGAGAGCCACGAATGAAAACTCTTGCCGAATTGCTGCAGAAGGTGCTCCAGGGCGGAGCATCCGACCTTCACATTACCAGCGCTTCACCTCCGCAGATGCGTGTAGACGGAGAGCTCAGGCCAATTGATCTGGTCCCGCTGACGCCTGCCGACACCAAGCGGCTGGCGTACAGTGTCATGACCGAGGCGCAAAAGCATCAATTCGAAGAAAAGTGGGAGATCGATTTTTCCTTTGGAATTAAAGACCTTTGCCGCTTCCGTGCGAATGTATTCACGCAGAGAGGTGCTGTCGGTGCGGCTTTTCGCGCCATTCCTTTCGAGATCAAAAGCTTCGAGACGCTGGGGTTGCCCCGGGTAGTGGAACAGCTGTGTTCCAAGCCCCGCGGGCTCATTTTGGTTACCGGTCCGACCGGGAGCGGCAAATCAACTACGCTCGCGGCGATGATTGACAAAATCAATCTCGAACGTCACGAGCATATTCTCACCATCGAAGATCCGATCGAGTTCCTCCACAACCACAAAAACTGCATCGTGAATCAGCGCGAAGTCAATACCGACACGCATTCTTTTTCCGACGCTTTGCGCGTTGCGCTGCGTGAAGACCCTGATGTGGTGCTAATCGGAGAAATGCGCGACCTGGAGACAGTGGAGTCTGCCCTGCGCATTGCGGAAACCGGGCATCTCACCCTCGCAACTCTCCACACCAACAGCGCGGCAACGACAATCAACAGAATTGTGGATATCTTTCCCTCCAACCAGCAGCCTCAAATCCGGGCGCAGCTCAGCATGGTGCTTGAAGGAATCCTGTGCCAATCTCTCATCCCCCGCGCCACCGGAAACGGGCGATGCATGGCGATGGAAATACTGATTCCAAACGCAGCGATTCGGAATCTGATACGCGAGGATAAAATTCACCAGATATACAGCTCCATGCAAACCGGGCAGGAAAAATTCGGGATGCAGACCTTCAATCAATCCCTGGCGCAACTGGCTCTAACAAGGCAGATCAGTATGGAAAACGCACTTGCAAAATCCTCCGGTGTGGATGAATTGAAGGATCTGATCCAGAGGGGAGTGGGAGTCAACGCACCCCCGCCAAATCTTCGGATGCGGCGCCCCGAACCCGTTGGTAGCGTTGTCCGATAAATAGAGAGGTAACCCATGCCAGTATATACATTCCGCGGGCGAAACATCCGCACAAATGAAAGCATTGCAGGAGAGCGCTTTTCCAACAGCCAGCAGGCGCTGGCGGCCGTGCTGCGGCGGGAACAGATTGCCCCCCTCGCTATCCACGAGAAAAAAGAGCAGAAATGGAGTTTTTCCTTCCGCAAGAAGGTTTCGCAGGAGGAGATCGCCATTTTCACGCGCCAGTTTTCGGTCATGCTTGACGCCGGGCTACCGCTGGTCCAATGCCTGGATGCCATCGCGCAGCAGCATCAAAACCCCGTGTTCAAGAGCACGTTGGAGCAGGTGCGGACTGACGTGGAAAGCGGGTCCACACTCTCCGATGCCATGGGGCGCCATCCAAAGGTTTTTGACACGCTCTTCACCAACATGATCGCGGCCGGCGAAACAGGCGGTATCCTCGACACAATACTTCAACGCCTGGCCGTATTTATCGAAAAAATGGTCAAGCTGAAAAGGGCGCTGCGTTCCGCCCTTATCTATCCTTCGGTGGTTATAACAATAGCGGTAGGCGTTGTGACCCTCATCCTTTGGAAAGTGATTCCAGTATTTCGCACACTCTTTGAAGGCTTCAATGTGGAATTGCCGCTGCTTACCCGCATAGTAATTGGTCTATCCACCTTTGTAAGTAGCTATTTCCTCTTCGTAGTAATTCTCTTGGTCCTCACCGTTTTTGCTGTGCGGAGTTATTATAAAACCGACAAGGGACGTCACATCATAGACCGACTCCTTTTGCGTCTGCCCATCCTGGGGGATGTCATTCGCAAAATCGGCGTCGCCCGGTTTACACGCACGCTATCCACCCTGCTCAGCAGCGGTGTTCCCATTCTGGAAGGATTGGATGTCACAGCCAAAACCTCGGGCAATGCCATCCTGGAAGATGTCATTTACAAACTCCGGCACAGCATTGAAGAGGGCAAAACAATTTCCGAACCCATGCGCCAATCCAGTTACTTTCCCGCCATGGTGACGCAAATGATTTCCATCGGCGAATCAACCGGCGAGTTGGATACCATGCTTGTGAAGGTTTCCGATTATTATGAGGAAGAGGTGGACACTACAATGGCCAATCTCCTGACGCTTATGGAACCGGTGATGATGGTTTTCCTCGGCGTGGTCGTGGGCGGCATCGTGATTGCCATGTACCTGCCGATGTTCAAACTCATCCAGGTTTTGTCGGGCGGCTAGTACGTTTTCCGGGTCAGATCCCCGAGCACCTGCGACGCCCCGCAGTACGGGAAAGTGTGAGGGCCGAACTCGCGCCAGTCCTACCGCGCTTCGGGGCTTGCTCGACATGATCATGGGCCCGTAATCACGCCATGAAATGCGACATTGAGAAATTGCCAGCCAAGGTGGATGAAGCCTCAATGAAAAAACTCCTGCAACGGCAGCCTGAAGAGAACTCCTCGGAGTTTTGTATGGACATAAATCGATTTCTGCTCAGGCTAATCGTCTTTCGAGTCGTCATTCTGTCCCTAGGCCTCAATCTGGCTGAGCCCCTTGGTATTCTGCCTCAACGACTGGGCATATTTCCTTTCCTCACCTTCTTCAACATCCTGATCGTTGTCCTCACGCTGGGTCTGCTAGGGCTGAGATGGACCCGATGGTGCTTCAGACTCCAGCTTTTTATTCATGTCGCCGCCGATCTGTGCCTTGTTACGGCACTGGTGGCAAATACGCGCGGCATAGACAGTCCGTTTATTTCTCTCTATCTGCTGATCATTATTTACTGCAGCCTGACTCTCGGACGGAACGGTGGGGTTGCGACGGCGGCTCTGAGTACGATATTTTATACAGGCGTTATAGTCGCCAGCTCTTTTGATGTGATTGTTTCAGGACACACCGGCCTGGGCTGGCAGCATCCTGCTTTCAGGATTTCGGCACATGCACTTGGATTCTTCGCCGTCGCATTTCTGGGAACAAGCCTTTCCCAGAGATTGCGTGCAGTACAAAAAGAATTGCAGGAAAAGATCCTCTCCTTGCAGGAGCTGCAGAGGCTTCATGAACACATTGTACGCAGCATCCGCAGCGGGCTGATCACGACGGATCTGGCAGGTAACATCACCGTCTTCAATACAACTGCCGGAGAGCTCTTGGAAACGGACAACGCAAAGATGCCGGGCAGGCCGGTACAATCCGTCGTCGGTGATCATCTTTGGACTCAGATGACGACTGCGGATTTCTTTAAAGATCCCCGCGCCATGCGCCATGAGGACTGGATCACTCTCTCGAGCGGGGTCAGGCGTTATCTTGGATTCAGTGTCTCCCCTCTTATGGACATGGGAAGGCATTTGATTGGGTACATAATCTCATTTCAGGACCTGACCGAGATCAAGCGACTCGAAGAAGAGGTCCGGCTAAAAGATAGGATGGCGGCAATCGGGCGCATGGCTGCGGGAATTGCGCATGAGATCCGCAATCCCCTGACTGCGATGCGAGGGTCCGTGGAAATCTTGCGTGCTCGTGCCGGAGGCACATCAAAACAGGATGATCGTCTCTTCGAAATCCTGATACGCGAAAGCGACCGTCTGAATGATTTCATAGAGAATTTCCTGCATTTTGCGCGCCCGGGTTACTATCCCAAAATGCCTCTGGACCTCGTTTCCCTGCTGCGCGATTCCATGACCTTATTGGAAAACAGCCCCAATATCCGAAACAGACACACCATGGAGCTGAATCTGGAAGCCCAGGAAATTTTCGTTTCCGGAAACACAAATCAGCTCCAGCAGGTTTTTTGGAATCTCTCTCAGAACGCCATCCGGGCCATGCCTGGCGGAGGAACGTTGACGGTGGTGGCCCGCACCGCCCATGACGGTGGCGGGGAGGTTCAGTTTCGTGACACAGGGATTGGAATGTCGCCTGAAGAAATGGATCGGCTCTTTCAGCCATTTCAATCGGGTTTTACGGGAGGCATGGGGCTCGGGCTGAGCATTGCCTTTAACATCATCGAAGAGCACCATGGCAGGATCTCGTTCGATAGCGAAAAGGGTAAAGGAACCACCGTGACTCTGAGCCTCCCTCCCGCAATCCCGGTCGCGGCAGAAGTATGCATTCAATGAGGTGTTATGCCGTCTATCTTACTTGTTGATGATGAGCCCAACATTCTTGAGGTCCTTGAAATCGTTCTCAAGGACGCAGGAATGGATGTCTGCAAATGCTCGTCGGGCAGGGAAGCACTTGGCCTCCTGCGCGAAAGGACATTTGACCTGGCAATCTCCGATATCAAGATGCCCGATTTATCAGGGGTCCAGCTCCTTGAAGAGGCAAAGCAATTCACACCTGAAACCATCTTCATCATGATCACTGCCTATGCAAGCACGGAGACGGCGGTTGAAGCCATCCAGCACGGCGCCTACGACTATCTCACCAAGCCTTTCAAGATGGAGGAACTTACAAACGTCGTCAACCGTGCGTTGCATCAAAACAATCCAAAACGCGGAGGGGTTTCTCCAAAGAGGGAACTTGAGGCGCAGCAAGGTCAGAAACTGTTCCAGGCTCTGCATAGAAGCCGCATAGTCGGGAAAAGCTCCAAAATGCTCGATGTGTACCGCACCATCGGGACCATCGCCGGCGGCGGGAGCACGGTGCTTATAACGGGAGAAAGCGGCACCGGAAAAGAACTCGTTGCCCGTGCCATTCACGAAGCGTCGTCCCGCAGGGATGGCCCGTTCGTTTCCATAAATTGCGGCGCTTTTCCCGAAACACTCCTCGAAAGCGAGCTCTTCGGATATACAAAGGGCGCTTTCACCGGCGCTAACGGCATTAAAAAAGGGCTTTTTGAAGTATCCAGCAAGGGTTCCATATTCCTGGATGAGATCGGAGATATGACACCTGCAATGCAGGTAAAGATATTGCGCGCGCTTCAGGACCGGAAGATTCGCCCTCTTGGCGCGGCGAATGAAATACCCGTGGATGTACGGGTTATCGCCGCCACCAACCGCGACCTGCAAGCGAGCATTCAAAACGGACAATTTCGGGAGGACCTCTATTATCGGATTGCCGTCATAAACATCCACATCCCACCCCTGCGCGAGCGCATGGAAGACATAAGCCTGCTGGCACTGCATTTTCTCCGCCTTTATGCAGAAAAAACAGGAAAGAAAATATCGGCCATTTCATCGGAGGCCATGAATTGCCTGGAGGCTTATCGATGGCCGGGAAATGTGCGCGAACTTGAAAACGCCATCGAGCGCGCTGTCGCATTGGAGACAACGGACGAGATTCAGCTTGAGAGGTTGCCCAAATCCGTGGCGCTTAATCAGGCTCCGGCGCCCGCAAGTGAAGGCATTCCTATTCCGGAAGGATCCTGCGATCTGGAGGAATTTCTTGCCCAGGTGGAATGCCACCTGATCTGCAATGCGCTTAAAAAGACGGACGGCAACCAGACACAGGCGGCCCAGATTCTCAATATAACCAAGGGTTCTTTGCGCCATAAAATACAAGTGTTGCAAATCGATCCCTGGACCTTCCGCCGACGTCTTCCCGATGTCCAAGCTCAGAATCACAGCGCGATAGATGCCGATCAAAGTTCCGCAGGAATCAGATAAGCCAAGCCCAATCGTATCCGGAAAGCCTGTGAAGAACAAAACTGCTGATTCCAAGCACGCCTGTGCTGAAATTCAGCATTTTCTCTCAGAATATGTGATTATTGATCGTGATCTACGATTTTGTCGCCTTGCTGCAAACCATTCAAAACACACAGCTTACTTTCTAACCTCATTTTACCTTCTACCGCTGGCGATTTGGCACACCAATTGCTTTAACCGATATTGGTCTGATTACCAAATGGTCTGATTATCAACCCGAGAGGAGATAACTCAATGAAGAAGGAACAGGGCTTTTCGCTAGTTGAACTTTTGATCGTCGTGGCGATCATCGCCATTATTGCCGCTATTGCTGTACCTAGCTTGCTGACCGCAAGGCAGGCTGCCAATGAATCAGCCGGCATCGAAGCATGCCGCACAATCGGTTCTGCAGAGATTGCCTATTCGTCAACCAACAACCAGCAATACGCCACATTGGCGGATTTGTACTCTGGCAACTTCGTTGATTCACGCTATAGTGCAAGCGGCATTCAGGTCGGTGGGTATATCTACTCAGATAATGCGGATATTACCGACCCTACCACAAATCAGGTTGTCGGCGGTGCAGCGCCTACGCTCTTCGGAATTCTCGCCACGGCCCAAACGGGACTAGCCAGATACGACTTTGAAATTGGGGCGGATCAAGTCGTACGATATGGGCCAGTAGCCGCTCCGAGCGGGACCGCTCACGCTCCCCTAGGAGCAGCTGCCGCCACCCCGTAGTTTTGTCTAGAGTTGCTTTTGAAAAAAGGCCCTCCAATTGGAGGGCCTTTTATTTGCTTTTGGCTTTTAGCCAAGATGCATCACAAGGCCCATTTTTTATCGGCCTGACCTTGCTGACGCAAGCACATCTGCTATCAGGAATGCCATCACACACACTGCGTACAAATTGATCGATCGGAAGATCGGCCACAATGATGGAGGCGCCAGGTTTTTCCGCAGGATCACGATGCCCTTCCCTGCCAGCCAAAGACAACAGACAATAAGTGCAAGGCATATCCAAGGGGACGAAATCACCCCGTAGAGAGGAAGCAGGAGGGTTGACGCCGCTGCAGTCAGCAGCCAAATGAATGTCAGGTCGGCAAACTGTCGCCTGCTAAATACCCGCATCATCGACGGAAATCCTACGCTCTCATAGTCCTTGTCATAGATGGAGAGCAATAGCCAGAAATGAGGCACTTGCCAGATGAAGAAAAAAAAGGCCAAGGCTACTATCCGGGGATCTGAAATATCCCCTCCCGCCGCAATCCATCCGATCATTGGCGGCAAAGCACCTATCAAGGCTCCTGGTACAGCCGCAAAGGCCCAGACTCTTTTCAAATAGGTATAGAACCCATTGTAGAGGAAGACGGCCAGAAGTGCAGTTATTGCTACCAACATACCGTGGTAGATCGCGAGTAATAATAAACCGGATGCCACAAGAAACGCTGCAATGCCCAAGGCTGTTGCCGGCTTCAATTCCCCCGCAGGTATCGGTCGCCTGCGCGTCCTCTGCATCTGAGCGTCGATATTGCGATCCTGAAACTGATTCAGGGCGCATGAACCCATGGCGACAAGGAATATTCCCAAGGCGGAAGTTGTGAAGCCTGTATCCACTGTTCCAAGACAGATCACATAGCCTGTCGCGGCCGAGAGAGTGGATGTGATGGCAAGACTGATTTTAGTAAGTCTCGCAAATATTCGCAGCAGCGAGGATAGGCAAGTAAGAGCTCGCGATATGCCGCCAGGCTTGAAGCCCCTCAGTTCCATGGTTGTAGCACTGAGGCCCAGCGCGGCTGCATTATCCGGACTTTCCAGAAATTTCATTTGAGGCTCATGAGAAAGCTAACGACCTGTTTCAGTTCCTCCGCTCCCAACGGATTTGAAGGCATTGTTGGAGGGTACCCTTTGACGGTGTCCGCCATCGGAGATTGAATGGCTCTTGATAAATACGTTTCGTCGCACCTGGCCTCCTGCTCTTTGCCATTCACAACAATTGTTCTTTTCCTCCCACACATGCCTTTAAAGGTGGGCCCAACCATTACCTTGCCGTCCAGGGAATGACAAGTGAGACACGACCCTTTTTCGAGAATTGCCACAGCCGGGTTTTGCGGTTCGGCTGATGTTTGAGCGCTGGTCACAGCCTTGCTCGAAGGCAAAGATTCTTCATCGCCAAAATACCAGGATTCGAATTCCGAAAGAGGGACCACCACGACCTCGGACAGCATTTCGGCGTGTCCCACTCCGCAGAGCACGGTGCATTCTATGTCAAAGGATCCAAGCCGAGTAGGAGTAAACCAGGTATAATTATTTTTCCCCGGGACAATATCTTCCTTGATGCGGAATGCCGGTACATAAAAACCATGGAGGACATCCAATGAACGCAGTTCTATCTTCACCGGTTTGTCTAGGGCCACAATCAACTCTGTTGTCCGCTTCCCGTTGGGATAGGCAAAGGACCAAGCCCATTGCCTCGCGATAGCCGTAATCACCATAGCATCGCGTGGCACACTGCGCATGTAGTCAAAATTGGTCCATCCGTAGAAAAACATGCCCATAAAAAGAATCAGCGGTATAACCGTCCACGTGATTTCCAGCCAGACATTCTCTTCAATATCCTCGCCTTTGGGATGTCTTTTCTTGTTGTATTTAATGGCAAAGAACACGATTGTCGAGGTTATGAAAACCAGGAAGGCCACGCATAGCACACAAATGACGATGAAGACCGCATCCACCTTTCCGGCTGCGCTTGAGGCTTGTTGGAAGAAAGGCATGATCTCACCTAAAAGAAAGATCGGAAAATATCAGACCAATAAACACGATCAAAACGCCCAGTGTTACGATAACCATGGCTTTTAAAAAGGTTTTTTCAAATTTCAAATGCATAAAATAAAAAAATACAAGCCCAGCCTTGAGCGGAGTAAGGATCAGCATTGCCCACACCGCCAAAGCCTCGTGAAACGTCTTGCTTACAAAAACCAATATGGCTGTAAAAAGCAACAAAAGCAGCCAAACGCGAATAAGCGTGGAATAGGCCATTATGTGGCCATGTGCATCGCTTCGATCCATCGCGTGCTCCGTCAAGCCGCAAGGTAAAAAAGCGGCAAAAGAAAAATCCAGATTATGTCCACCAGATGCCAATAAAGCCCCGCATTCTCAAGCTTGATATAATCGGAAGTCGTAATCTTGTTCCGGCGGACAAAATCAAACATGAAAGAAAGCAGGATAATTCCCGCAACAACGTGAATGCCGTGCAAGCCGGTCATACTGTAATAGAGCCCAAAAAACATCTTCACGCCGTCCGGATGGTTCAATAATTCCGGCGAATTGGGAAACATGCCGTGCCGGATTTCGGCGCTCCACTCAATGTATTTGTTTGCCAGGAACGCAACACCAAATACGATTGTCATCCCCAGGCATATTAAGCTTAGTTTTTTGTTGCCCCTCTGGAGCGCGGTTACCGACACTGCTACAGTCAGACTGCTTGTGAGCAATATGATTGTATTGGCAACGCCAATAACTGCGTTGAGCTCCTGGCCGCTGCGGTGAAAATCCGCCGTGTATTTCGCACGGTAGGCCGAATAAAGAAGGAACAAGCCGCCGAATAGCACCATCTCTGTGAACAGAAAAAGCCACATGCCTAACTTGGCTCCCTCCAAGTCCTTATGAACAGCACCCGGCTCGAAGCTCATGGCATCACCTCCGGATTGTAAACATAGGGACCATGCGTAATAACCGGGATTTCAGAGAAGTTTTCCCTGGGAGGTGGCGTCGGTATCGTCCACTCCAGAGTTTTTCCTCCCCAGGGATCCTGTCCGGCTCGTTTACCTTTGAACAGCGCTATAACAAAATTGGCCAAAAAGAGAACCAGTCCAACCGCTAAAATAAAGGAGCCCACGGAGGCAATTACGTGGGGCGTGTGATACTGCGGCAGATGGGCATAATATCGCCTGGGCATGCCCATGTATCCCAAAACAAGCATGGTGAAGTACAGCATGTTGAAGCCAATGAAAATTGGCACCCAGGAAAGAAACGCAATCTTTTCGCTGTACATCCTTCCGAACATCTTTGGAAACCAATAGAGCAGCGCGGCAAAGAAGCCCATCACCGTTCCACCGAACATGACATAGTGAAAGTGCCCAACAATCCAATACGTGTCATGAAGGTGTGTATTGACATTGAGGGCTCCCTGTATCAGCCCGGTCAATCCGCCAATAGAGAAAAGGAAAATAAAGCTGAGCGCGAAAAGCATGGGCGGCTTGAGTTCAATAGAGCCTTTGTACAGAGTGGAAGTCCAATTGAACACCTTGATCGCACTTGGGATCGCCACAAGAAAGGTGAGAAGGGAAAACATCGTGTTTGCAACTTCACCCATGCCGCTAGTGAACATGTGGTGTCCCCATACCAAAGACCCAACGGAGGCTATCGCAATGGAGGAGTACGCGATGGCTTTGTAGCCGAATATGGTCCTGTGCGCAAAAGTTGGAATGATCTCGGTAATCGCCCCCATGGCCGGCAGAATCATGATATAGACCGCGGGATGGGAATAGATCCAGAACAGATGTTGATAGAGGAGGGGATCGCCCCCTTTAGCCGGGTCAAAAACGCCGATGCCAAAAAAACGTTCAGCGATCACCAGCAGAAGGGTAATGCTGATTATCGGAGTGGCAAGCACCTGGACCCACCCAGTGCCGTACAGCGACCAGGCAAACAGCGGCATGCGGGTCCAGCTCATCCCAGGCGCCCGCAACCGATGGATGGTCGTGAGAAAGTTCAGTCCAGTCAGAATAGAAGAAAACCCAAGGACAAACGCGGCAAAAACTGCAAGCGTGACATTTGTTCCGGTGCGGATACTGTAAGGCGCATAAAACGTCCATCCCGTATCCGGCGCACCGTTACCGGTGAAGAGCGATGAAACGGCAAGAACGGATCCAAAAACAAAGAAATACCATGACATGAGATTCAGACGAGGGAATGCCACATCCCGCGCGCCAATCAGGATGGGAAGGAAAAAGTTGCCGAAAACCGCCGGCAAGCCTGGAATCACAAACATGAAGATCATGATGACGCCATGAACGGTGAAGAAGGCGTTGTAGACCCGGGGCGAAAAAACCGGCGCACTCATGGAAAGCTGCTCAACCCGCATAAGAACGCCGATCGTTACCGCCGCCAGGAACAGGAAGATCATGCATGCAAGGTAGAGGATGCCGATTCTTTTATGATCGGTAGATAGGATCCAGGCCAGAATCCCTTTTCGATCTCCATCCTCCAGGTAACTCCTGAAAACAGAGTCTCCATTCTGGACCGTATTTGTCATACTGCCCGCCTTGTCGCTTTTTCTTTGTTTTTGCTTCTTGACCTGCTTCGCAAAACGAAAATCGCAAACAGGCCGGCAATAAACAGAGTGCCCGCACCAATGACTCGAGTCATGTTCAAGACGTATTCGCCACGGGCGGCATCATAGCTGTAACAGTATGTCAGGACGCGGGGAATTGTCGGATTCAACTGGCCGCGCGCCGCCTCCTGAATGGCCATTTGGAGATCTGCGGGTAAAAAAGTAGTCCCGTAAAAATATCGGCTCACCTTTCCCGTAGGCGTCAGAACCATGATTGCACCCACGTGAATATATTGGTCGCCCTCCGCACGAAAACCGAAACCGACAGAGTCAGCAACACTCCTGGTGCTCTGCGCTTCCCCGGTCAGAAACCGCCAGGCGGTTGGTGGAAACGGCCGCTTTATCTGTTCTAAATAGTTGATGCGCTTCTGGTGAGCGATCTCCGGCGTATCAGTAGGATCAAAGCTTATGGTAATGACTTGAAAACTCTTGCCGGGCTCCAGCTGGATCTGGTTGAGAGTGTCGGCAAGCCCGTTCAGAAGCGGAGTGCAAATCCCGGCGCAGCGGAAGTAGTTGAGGGTGAGAATTGTGGGCTTGTTGATTAATTCACCCAGCGTGATTGCTTTGCCATCTTCGTTCTTGAGAACAGCATCGAGCGCAACTTGTGCCCCGGGTTTCTCATCAATACCGACAAATTCCTGTGAAGTCGCTTGCACGCCAGCGAGCACGGTTGAACCAATAACGAACATTCCTATCAGGACAGCTGCAAGCTGCAAAATCCGATGGATGCAACTCATGGCGATTACCTCATTAGTTGGTATTCTATCCTATAACTTGTGCGGACGGGGCTCCGGTCCGTCTGCCTGACAGAAAAACACTCTCCTGGTAATAAGCGGCGCGGGCCGGAGCCTCGCCCCCACAAATTCCAAGTTAAGGAATACATAACCTGACTCTCACATTTTCATGTGTTATCGGGCGCTCACCTGTGCATGAAGGACTGTTCCAAATATCATCATCTTTCCTGCGCGTTCTTTCCAAGCCTTTTGAGGATCGCGCCCTGAAAAACCTTCCAATCGGAAGGGCTTAAAGTGGCAACATCCACGGAAAAGCCGTTCCCGGGCGCATTGAGTGTCAGTTTTGCCGCCAGTTCTTTCAGCCCCGAGCGCCATAAATTTGAGCTCGCGAGCGTGCGCGCAGCGCGGCCCTCATCGACAATCATACGCCGCAGGATCTGCGCTTCCTCGCTTGAATCATCTGCAGGAATGGTAAATGGCGCGGGAGCACGATATTCGCTTACTATTTTATCCATAGCCATACTCACTGGAATCTTGTTTGGCGTCTTTTCTCCGGCGCTGGTCAATTCTCTTGATAAACCTGCCATTGCTTCGGAACTGCCCGCCCCGTCAGGAAATGACCCGAGGGATTGCACGTAATGAACCAGCGCCATGCGGTCCTTCCTGGATAGATAATCAAATGCCGTCATCGAGCTGCCCTTTATGCCTTCCGTAAGAGTCTTATAAACTGAGGGCATGTCATAACCATTGGTCCATCCTTTCTGGCTGGCAAAATTGCGTGGCGCAGGATTCATACTTGCGGCTCCCGGGCCATCTCCGTGTCCCAATTCACCATGGCACTGGATGCAATTTGAGGCGAATAGGGTCTTCCCGCGCGCCAGTAACTCGGGCGATTCCTGCATAAGAGATTGCGGATCCACGGCAGGGATAACTTTTCCCTTTACGGGCGGATATTCCGCCGGATTTAGCCATCCTGGTTCCCCTATGACAGGGTTAACGGGCGTCTGGGTTCCCGGTTTGTTTGCATTCCGCAAACCGGGCACTACAATGGTGGCAAACAAACCGGCAATCATCAGCGCACCAATCAAGACAGCAAGTTTCCCCAGCAGCCGCTTCAGTTCTTCCGCATCGACATATTTTTCAATCATAAGCGGAACTCCAGCCCCTCCTTGAGGAAAGGATCACCGATAGGCATATCGGCGCCTTGCGCCAGCGCGCGCCGAATCCACAGGAGAGTCAGGCAAACAAAGAAAAACGCAAACGACAGCTCCATCCACCCGAACTGGGGGCTTTTGCCGACAGCGGGCATTATCATCCAATAGAGATCGAACCAGTGCGCTGTCAGCATAAGCATGCTGACCCAGGCAAGCCGCCGCAGATTGCTTTTGGCATCGCGTGGGATGAGGGCAAGGAATGGCACAAAAAAATGGAATGCGGCAACGACAAGTATAATCGGAAGCCAGAGGCCTTCGAGGCGTTCTTTGTACCAGAAAACTTCCTCAGGAAGATTCGCATACCACATGAGCAGGAATTGAGCAAAACCAATGTATCCCCAGAATACCGTAAAGGCGAACATAAATCCGCCCAAGTTGTACACATGATCCGGTCCCACGCCGGCAAGCCGCCGGTTAGCTAACTGATGTATCAAGAGCAATGATGTTGCCGCCAGTGCGGCGAGAAAAGTGCCGGCGAACAAGTACACTCCAAAGATGTCGCTGTACCATGTCGGCTCCAGCCCGGAGATCCAGTCAAACGCTACAATGGAAATTGTTATTCCAAATATGACCATATAAGCAGGACCCATGCGACGCGCGCGGACGTTGAAGCGGAGGTCTCGCTGCCAATCCTGTCGAAAGGAACCGGTAACTAGAATTCGATAAGAAATGAGCCAGAGGACAATACAGATCAATAAACGGATGACGAAAAACGGAACATTAAGCCAGGCTGCTTTGCCGGCGATCAAAGGATTTTCGAGGCTTTCCGGTCTAGTCCAGGGATAGAGGTACTGAAGCGACAGCAATGCCAGCAACAGCGCCGGACTCATCAATAGGACCAGCCCGGACAGCCGCTCGGGAATTCTTCGCACAGGAACGCTCCATTTGGCGCCAACGACATGCTCCAGACCAACAATGAAAAGGCAACCCAGGCCGATCGTCAACAGAAAGAGCGTCCAGAGAAGCCAGTTGCCCCAAAAGCGCTCCCACCCGAAACCCCATCCGGATGCCAGCATACCGACAAGGCCAAGAACCATCCCTGAGATTAGCAACCGGCTGGCTCCAAATTTGCTCATCTCGAGCTCTCCTCTGGAATGTCTTCATCTTTGGCGTCATAGGCACGCTGCAGTGCGCGCACATAATGCACAGTCCCCCAGCGTTCGCCTTCCAGTAGTTCTGCAGCGTAGGATGGCATGGTGCTTTTCCCCGATGTTATGACATGAAAAATCCTCCCATCGGGAAGATCCCGCATGGTCTGCGTATGATAGCTAGACGGTTTTGCCCCATAGGCCGCAGTAAGTGAAGCTTTACCGTCTCCCAGAATGCCATGACAAACCGAGCAATATGTCATGTAGTCCTGTCGACCATTCTTCAATACTTCTGGCGTGCGGGGCAACGGGTTCGAAAGGACCTCCGCGGCAATCTCGTCCTTGACTGTGTATGGCAGGTGTCCGCGCGAAATCGTACCGGCCACGGGCATTCGCATTCCGAAACCATCTTTGAAAAAGGCGCTCTCCCGCTGAGGATCCAACTTTGGTTGATCCAGCATGTGCACAACGGGGATGGATTTCGGAAACAGTTTGATGCCCCAATATGTTATGTATCCTGAAACCATGCAAGCCAGCCCGATCGCCAAAAGGGCTGTGAATAAAAACCGGGGCGAAAGAAGCCCCGGGGCCGCCAGATTCTCAACAATCTCTATGGACTCTGCCCCTGCCGCACGCAACGCGTCCGAAACCGCAGCAACATCAAGCGGCCGCCCATCCGCCTCGACTGCGAGAGCGAACCTGTCTCTGGTAATCAGGGGCATGGACCGGGCGTGCAACATGGGATGGCGGAAAAATGGAAGCCGATTCAGCAGCAAGAGCATGCCCAGGCCTGCCGTAAAGCAGGCGAAAAGAACCGCGACTTCAAACATGATGGGGACGAAGGCTTCCCAGGAAAGATATGGCTTTCCCATGGTGACCAACGGGTAGTCCACTCCATTTGCCCACATTTCAAAAACTACGCCGGAAATGGCACCGATAAGGCCCATTATGAATGTCATACCAGCCACCGGCGATTTTCTCTGCACAAGGAGTTTTTCAATCCCATGAACGGGATATGGCGTATATGCCTCCAACCGTCCTGCGACCTTTTGCCTGACTAGCGGTATGGCATCCGTCATGCGCTGGGCGCTGTCGAATAAACCGAGCACTGAAAAGATTTCATTGCTCATCAGAGCCTCCCAAATGATGTGGCTGCGCCCCGGGGAGAACCATTTTCATCTCTGTAGTCGCAATAACAGGCAACACTCTGGCAAAAAGCAGAACCATAGTGAAAAACAAGCCAAAAGTTCCACACAGAATTCCTAAGTCTACTATGGTGGGCTTGTAAAAATGCCACGACGTTACCAGAAAGTCCTGATGAAGCGAGCTTACGATAATCACAAACCGCTCAAGCCACATTCCGGCAGTCACGGCCAGAGCTACAAAAATCATTGCCGGATAACTTCTACGGAACTTGCGGATCCAGAGCAATTGCGGAATCAATATATTGCAGGTAATTGTCGTCCACCCTGCCCACGCGTATGATCCCGCAATGTACTGCATGAAGGTGTGATGAATATATTCGTTCATGCTGTACCAGGCCGTAAAACCTTCCATTAAATACGCATACCCCATCAGGCAGGAACAAGTCAGTATCACCCTGTTCATAACATCCATGTGGTATATGGTGATCAGGTTTTCCAGGCGCATTGTCCTACGTACCAGGGCGAGCACCAAAACCACCATTGCAAATCCGGCAAAGATTGCACCCACGACAAAATAGGGCGGGAAAATTGTCATGTGCCAGCCCGGAACGAGTGACACGGCGAAGTCGAAGGAAACCACGCTGTGGACGGAAAGCACCAGTCCCGTGGCAAGCCCGGCCAGGATCGTATAAGCCTTATCGAAATGCTGCCAATGAACGGACGACCCGCGCCAGCCAAAGCACAATATTGAGTACACGAATTTGCGGAACCGGCCGACCGCTCGATCCCGCAGGGAAGCCAAATCCGGCACCAGCCCCAGATACCAGAAGAGGAGGGAAACGGAAAAGTAGGTACTCACGGCAAATACGTCCCAGATGAGGGGGGAGCGGAAGTTTGGCCAGATACCGCGCTGGTTTGGATACGGAGTCAGCCAGAATCCGAGCCATGGCCTCCCTACGTGGATTAAGGGGAAGATTAAGGCGCAGATGACCGCAAAGATAGTCATTGCCTCCGCAAAACGCGAGATGGCGTTTCTCCAGCGCGCCCTGAAAAGCAGAAGAATAGCGGAGATGAGGGTCCCTGCGTGACCAATCCCTATCCAGAAAACGAAGTTGATGATATCGAATCCCCAGGCAACGGGAATATTGTTGCCCCAAACACCAATGCCCTCAGCGATCGTGTAACCTATCAGGGCGACTCCGACGATCATGATGATTGAGGAAATTGCCAAGGCGACATACCAGAGCGCCGATGGCCCCCTTTCTACCTGCGCAAGCACCTGGTCATCCAGGCTTCCGGCGCTGACCGGTCCATTGATGATCGAGGGCCTCCCTAAAATCTCCGGCATCATCTCACCTGCCAGAGGGATGGTGTCCGAACTCATGTTTCATCCTTTTCGTTCACGGGATTCGATATATCCGCGAGATATGTTACCGAAGGCCTGACGCCAAGCTCCTCGAGCATGGAATAGCCGCGATTCTGCCGGCTCAGCCTCGATACTCTGCTGTCCGGATCATGCAGATCGCCAAAAACAATAGCTTCAGCCGGACATGCTGCCATGCACGCGGGCTTAATCTCTCCATCCAATATGGCCCTCTCCTCCACCTTGGCGCGCTGCCTCCCATCCTGGATGCGCTGAATGCAAAAGGTGCATTTCTCCATAACCCCGCGGGGCCGCACTGTGACTTCCGGGTTGTAGACGAGACTCTCAGGTGGCTTCTTAAAGGCCGTGTACTCAAAAAAGTTGAA